>Ga0163153_10004351_pt1 | contig 17923 bp, 11 predicted proteins | sample OliLakLV19MP6IB1_FD_148629 | JGI IMG/M metagenome (GOLD analysis project Ga0163153, IMG submission 148629) | Freshwater microbial mat bacterial communities from Lake Vanda, McMurdo Dry Valleys, Antarctica - Oligotrophic Lake LV.19.MP6.IB-1 | ecosystem: Environmental > Aquatic > Freshwater >... | reverse complement strand
GATCTGGACGAGGCGGTCGTGGGCGTCATGCGCAGTGCCTTTGGCTATCAGGGGCAAAAGTGCTCGGCCTGCTCACGTGCGATTGTGCTGGATACTGTCTACGACGCATTCGTCAGTCGTCTGCTGGCCGCTTCCCGCAGTTTGAAAGTTGGACCGGCTGATGATCCGGGCAATACGGTCGGCCCGGTGATCGATCAAGTGTCGGTCGAACGCATCAAGCGATACATTGAAATTGGCCGTAGCACGGCGCAGGAAGTATTGGCAGTTGATGTTGGCGATCTGGCGCAGCAAGGAAACTATGTTGGACCGCATATCTTTGCCGATGTGGCACCGGATAGCCCACTGGCGCAGGAAGAGATTTTTGGCCCAGTGCTGGCGGTGATACGCGTAAAGAACTTGGACGAGGCAATCGCTGTTGCCAACGGCACTGAGTACGCGCTGACCGGGGGTTTTTATTCGCGCAGCCCGGCGAATTTGGATCGTATCCGAAGGGAGTTCCAGGTCGGCAATTTGTATCTCAACCGTCCGATCACGGGTGCACTCGTTGGCCGGCAGCCTTTTGGTGGCTACAAGATGTCGGGCATCGGCAGTAAAGCGGGCGGGGCAGAATACCTGCTGCAATTTGTAATCCCCAAGACAATCACCGAAAACACGATGCGCCGCGGTTTTGCGCCAGCTAACGATTGACTTACTGCAAAAAGGTTCACCACAGAGAGCACGGAGGAGTTGGATACACTCTTATCCTGTAAATCCTGTTCATTCTTGTTCAATAAAATGAATGAGAGAAGAAATCGAACAAAGATGTACGGCATGAACTGGAGAGCGTGTAGATATCTTCTCTGTGTCCTCCGTGTTCTCTGTGGTTCAAAAAGAATCGCAGCAGTCCGCAGCTACCGCTGTTCGCAATACAACTCTGCGGCGGCGATGGCCCGCCGGGCGGCGTTTTCCCCGCTGGCAATACAGTTTGGGATTCCAACGCCGTACAGCGAATTGCCGGCTAGTGCCAAGCCGGGAAGCGTCTGCACCTCGGCTTCGATATTTGCGACGCGCTGGATATGGCCAATGTGATATTGCGGCATGGCGTTTTTCCAGCGAGTGATATTGGTAAAAATCGGCTCACCGCTGATCTGGAGAAGCTGTTTCAGTTCCTCGTGGACCATTTGTCGTAGTTCTTCGTCCGGCAGATCGGCCAGCTCTGGTTGCAATGCGCCACCGACAAAGACACGGATCAACTCCCGGTCTAACGGCGCCCGGCCGTTAAATTTTACGCTGGAAAAACTGGCGGCCAGGATCTTTCGATTTTCAATCGCGGGCACGACAAAGCCAAAACCATCCAGCGCGTGCCCGATGTGCTCGCGGTGATATCCGACCGATACAATCGACGTACCGGCGTATTCAATTCCGCTAAGCAGCCCGCTCAGCCGTGGCGCGACGGGTTGCAAAATCCGCGCAGCTACCTGTGCGGGTACGGCCAGAATAACGGCATCAAAGTTTTCGGTCGTACTGGATGCGGTGGCATCAGGTCGACCTTGCGCGGCATACTGCACCTGCCACTGGCCTTCGCGAACTGGCCGAACTTGCTGCACTGCACAGTTGAGCCGCAGTGAATTTGGCGGCAGACGCGCCACGAGTGTATCCACCAGTTGCTGCATTCCGCCGCGCAGCGTCTGGAACAACTGGTATCGAGCGCCGGCGGATTTATCTGCCGACTGAATGTTCTTCGTTCGCCGGGCCTTGCGTCGTTGCCCCAAAGCGGCGCGAATCAGACTGCCGCACTCGTGCTCCATCTGCAAAAAACGTGGCAGCGTTGCCTGCAAGCTGAGTTTGGCCGGATCGCCGGTGTAAATCCCGCCGACCAGTGGCTGCACCAGCCGCTCAAAAGTCTGCCGTCCAAACCGTCGACAGACAAACGACTCCAGGCTCTCATCGGCGGTCGGGTCAGAGCGGCGCGGCACCAGGTATTCTGCCGCCAGACGCAGCTTCCCCACCGGGCTAAGTATCCGGCTGAAAACAAGTGGCCAAAATTTGGCCGGGGCCATCAGTGCAAAACCATCTGGCACAGGGCGCAGCTTGCCGCGACGAACTACAAAGGCGCGGCGAAATCGCTCGTTGGTCCCGATCAGCTCCCTTTCCAGCCCGATGCGGCGGCAGAGATCGACCGCGGCCGGGACATTAGTAATGAAGCTATCCGCACTCCGTTCGATCAGCCAGCCGTCTTGATGATCGGTCTGCAGAACTCCCCCCGCGCGGTTGCTGGCCTCAAAAACGCGCACCACGGCCAGCGGGTTCAGCTCCCCTATACGGTGTGCAGCGGCCAGCCCGGCGATTCCGGCACCGATAACGGCGATTCGTGGCGAAGATTGCCTGGCAGCGGCCATCGGTCGATTTGGTAAACTGCGTTGTGGAAAGAAATTGGGGAGATCCTGAAACATTATACCGCGCCATTGCGAGATGTAGTCCTCATGCTCCGCATGAGGAAATGGCGGCGGAGATGCGATAATATCAGCCGCAGGGCGCTAGCCCCCGGTTCTTACGGTTATGAGCGAGATGGCGTCCAATATGGAGATTACGTCATTCCATTAACCGGACGCTAGCGCGTTTCGGCTGATAATATCAGCCGCAGGGCGCTAGTTCACATGTCGTATCAGCCGTTGGGCGCTAGCCCCCGGTTCTTGCGGTCGCGGCAAGTTTTTTCGGTTTTTTCCTCCGCTGGTCTAATAAATCTGCCACGGCGGCGTTATTCAGTTGTCAGTACACCGGAAGCGGCGAAAAGGGAATTTTGACTATGGAGTTGCCGGCCACCAGCAATGGAGTTGCCCACCGGGCTGCGGCACGCGCCCAGCCGCTCAATGGCGACGCCCGCGCGTCCCAGCCGGAGATTCACGAAGCGCTCAACCGGTACGAAGTCCCCCTCGTCCGCTACGCCCTGCGGCTGACGGGGAATTTGGAGTGTGCCCGCGATCTTGTTCAAGAGACCTTCTTGCGACTGTGCAATGAGCCGGCGATTGCCAGCCAGCCCTATCTTGCACAGTGGCTATTTACAGTCTGTCGTCGCCTGGCATGCGACGTTCGTCGACAGGAGAGTCGTATGAAGAGCTATCAAGAGCAATCGGCCGTAATGACCCCGCCGGTGGAACCCCCCGAGGCCGTCGCTCAGGAAGAGCAATTGTCCAGAGTGCTGAGCTTGCTGGGCAGCTTGCCGAGCAATCAGCAAGAGGTGGTCCGGCTGAAGTTTCAAAACCAGTTTTCCTACAAAGAGATCTCCACGGTCACCGGGCTGACGGTAACCAACGTGGGATTTTTGCTGCACACGGCTCTAAAGACATTACGCGAACGCCTGAAAAGCATGGACCTGGAGAGCTGCTGAGCCCTTGCCGAGTCCTGTATCACCGAACTTGATGTTTCACCAAACATAGTTGAGCCGCACGCGCGGTTCAAGTTACCAGTTACTACTCTGTTTTCGTTAGGAAACCGAATCATGGCTTATGATCCTGACAATTTGAAATGGACTGCCTACGCACTAGGCGAACTTTCTGCCGCCGAGCGACAGGCATTGGAAGCGGAACTGCAAAGCGATATTGAAGCGCAAGCAGCCGTCGCCGAACTACAACAAATCACCGGGCTGTTGACCAACTGCCTGGCCAAGGAGCCAGCGGTTGGCCTGACCGCCGACCAGCGCAATGCTCTGCTAGCCGTTGGTGCTGACGGAGCAAACAGCCCCGCAGTGGAAACAGTCGTTTCCCCGGCGATCACGTCGGAGTTGGACACGCCGCTGACCACATCGCGTCGCTTCCGCCGTCGGCTGTTCTACTGGGCTGCCGGAGGGACGGTCTGTGCCGGAGTAGCTGCGGCGCTGTTTCTGCCAGCGATGTACCCTGCGCATCAATCGGACCACCGTAAATCGGGCGTGGCGTATGGTCCGGAGAACCACCTACAGCAAATCGGGACGACGGCGAATGGGCCAGCGGCTGCGCGAGATGAAGCGGCAGACCGGGAGCGTGAAAAAAGAGACGCGATGAATGCCTACGTTAAAGCCGCTTCGAGATCTGGCGATCCAGATGGTCCGATGCACGATACGCCAGAGGAACGCGCTGCTATGGTTGCCGCTAAGGCACGGGTGGATCGCGCTTTCGGCGATATGAAGTCGCAGTCTGGGACCAAGTACGCTGGTGACGGTAAGTCTAGCGATGTGGCCGCCAATTCTGTGTTTAAAAATGAAATGAACAGTAGTCGAGAAATACCACAGAGTTTCGCGAGGCGGACTTCGACGGAAGAGTTGTATCGGTCGGAGTCGGTTACGAGCAGTCCCGTGATTGCAGCCCCATCGTCTGGTTCAGAATCTGCTGCTGAAACCCGTCCCGCCGGTTCTCTTACGGCAGGCAAGGCGCGGGCGAACAATCTTACAATTCCTGATGGCACTTCAAAGACCGTAGTAAAGAAGGACGGGAAGGACGCGTTGGGACTTCCTACTGCGAATTTGGATTTGAAGTTCGAGGCGGGTAGTCACGGGAGTGGCACAGTGCCACCGGCGAAGGTAGATCTCAGTGCTTTCTCAAAACTCGAAACCAAGTGGCGAAGTTTCCCGGAGGCACCTGCAGATGGCGAAGTGATGCGTGGTATCAATCAGCCCATTCCTGCGAGTACTGAGCTAGCCCGCAATGCGAGCGTGCCTGCGGGACGTGAGAATCAGCGTGGCCTGTTATACTTCGACAACTTCACGGAACAGGAAGAACTTAGTCGAGCTGGTGCTGCGCTTGTACTGCCGAATTCTAATAACGAAGCCTACGCCGCCATTCCCGAGAATGCGTTTGAAGACGTTCTAACGACAGAGCCGTCCACGTTTTCGATCGATGTCGATACTGCGTCGTATGCCAATACGCGGCGGTTTCTCATGCAGCAAGGGGTCTTGCCACCTCCGGCGGCTGTCCGGATTGAAGAGATGGTCAACTACTTCCGTTATGACTACCCTCAGCCGAAGGAAAATGTTCCCTTCTCTGTTACGACCGAGGTTGCCAGTTGCCCTTGGAACAGTTCGCACCGTCTGCTGCGAGTCGGTCTGAAGGGGCGCGAAGTCAAGAAGGATCAACGTCCGGTGAGCAACCTGGTCTTTTTGATCGATGTTTCCGGCTCGATGCAACCGGCAAATAAGCTCCCGCTCGTTCGCGAGGGGTTGAAAATGCTGGTCCGCGAACTGGGTGAGAATGACCGTGTGGCCTTGGTGGTCTATGCCGGTGCGGCCGGTCTGGTGCTGGATAGCACGTCAGGGATGGAAAAGGACAAGATCATGGCGGCGATCGACAACCTGCAATCCGGCGGCTCGACCAACGGAGCAGGTGGTATTCACCTGGCGTACGACATAGCCCAGAAGAACCTGATCAAAGGGGGTGTCAATCGCGTTATTCTGGCGACCGATGGCGACTTCAACGTCGGCACCAGCGATACAGAGCAACTGACCAAGTTGATCACCGAAAAGGCCAAGACCGGGGTGGAGCTGACCACGCTAGGCTTCGGCTGGGGCAATCTCAAGGACGAACGCCTGGAGCAGTTGGCCAACAAGGGGAACGGCAACTGTGCCTATATCGACGACATCCGCGAAGCCAAGAAGGTGCTGGTCGAAGAGATGGCGGGCACACTGGTGACGATTGCCAAGGATGTGAAAATTCAGATCGAGTTCAACCCCGCACAAGTCGCCTCGTACCGGCTGATTGGGTATGAAAACCGCGCCTTGGAGGCCAAGGATTTTAAGGACGACACCAAGGACGCCGGTGAAGTCGGGGCAGGGCACACCGTGACCGCGCTGTATGAACTGGTGCCGACGGCAGTTGCCGAGGCGGCCAAGAAAGCTGCTGACGAGAAGTTGGCAGCGGAAAAGGCGGCGGCTGAAAAGGTCGCGGCAGAAAAAGCCAAGACTGCCGATCGAACCTATTTCGCAACGACAAGTAACGGGCGGGCCTACAGCGGTGTGAAAGTGGCTGAGACAGCCGAGACCATCACACTGCGTATGCCGGACGGCAAGGAGGAGACGCTGCTTCGCAAAGACATAGACGAGCTAACTCCAAGCAAGGATGAATCGAAGCCGGACGCGAAGGCTGATTCTGCTGAGCCCGAGGTTGCTAAGAAGGAGAGTGAACCGGCAGCCCCAGCGGTCGATCCGCTGAAGTACCGCAAGCCGCTGGAATCGCCCAAGTTGGAACTGACCGACGCGGCCAAGAGTGGCGAGTTGCTCACTTTGAAGCTTCGCTATAAAGATCCGGGCAGCGACACCAGCAAGCCGCTGGATTACCCGGTGAAGGACAGCGACAAGAAGTATGGCGAAGCGAGCAAGGATTTCAAGTTCGCCTCGGCGGTGGCAGCTTTTGGAATGATCTTGCGACATTCGGCCCACGATGGGAACATCACGCTGCCGGCGGTCAAGGAACTGGCTCAAGAGGGCCTGCAGAACGACGCCGGCGGCTACCGTGCCGAGTTCATCACGCTGATCGATAAGGCGATGTCGCTCGGGGCGAAGTAAATTGCCGTTTAAACACCGGCTTGCCAGCAGCGGGGCACTGCTGGCAAGCCAGTTGTGATAGTTGGCGAATTGAACAACATGCTTTACGCCGAAGGCGTTAAACACCACAGCCCAGGGTCGTCGCGCAGCGGCGCACCCTGGGGTAAGTTGGAATCGATCCTAGTACCCTGTAAGGGTTCCACAAATTTGATGTCCAGAACGATTGAATTTAACCGCTTCGCGGTAACCTGATTCTTTGGTCGTGTACCTAGGGTACGCTGCTGCGCACCGAACCCTAGGCTTTGGAATGGAACGCCTTCGGCGTACTTTGAAGCAATATCGCAGGGGCGGTGAAGCACCAGGTGGGGCAGGCCCTGGCGGCAGCTCAAAAGGCAAAACGGCCTTTTGAGCTGCTTCTTTTTGTATTCTCGGTTTGCCCGGTAGTTCTTGCCGGGATTTCTTTGTCTGGCATGGATTCACCAACCGCCACGGTTTCCGATACACTACAGGCAAAGCACTGTACTGTTCTGAAATCGATAGGATCCGTTTATCCGTGGCTCGACTGCTCCGCATGTATGGTAAGAAGCGGGGAAACCGCCGCACCGGCTCCCAGATCTGGGGGAGCGCGGGGGAGGCGGCGTTTTCGCTGTTCTTTCTGTGCGTCGGCATTCTGTTCTTGGTGCGGCTGCTCAATTCGCTGGTGATTCCCGAGTGGAATGCGAACCAGGGCTTTGTTCAGGACCGCGGCACGGTGAAGATGACGCGCGTCGGGCAGCAGCCGGGGGGAAGTGGCGTTCGGCCAGAGATCCTGATCCGCTATGAGGTGGACGGCCAGCCATACGAAGCCTGGACTTACGATATTCATCACCAGAACGCTGTGCCCGATTACAGCAGTGACCCGGCGGCTGTCCAAGAAGTGTTGCGGCAGTTTGTGGTGGATCAGGAATATGCAATCTGGCGTGACCCGGCGGATCCCAAGGTAGTGGTGCTGGTGCGCGGGTACTCGTGGTGGCTGTGGCTGCTGTTGCTATTGCCGACAGCGTTTATCCTGATTGGCGGAATTGGGCTGGTGTACACGATTTTCCACTGGGGAAAATCGGTGGAACATCGTGAGGCGACGGCACAGCTTTCGCGAAGATTTTCGGCGGGCGTGTCCGTCGGCGCGCGCAGCGGTTATCCGACGGTGCCTCAGGATGCGAATCTAACGAATAGCCCCGGCACACGGTTGAAGTATCGCCTGCCGATTGATATCTCACGCGGTTGGCGACTGCTGGCGATTGTATTGGCCTGCCTGTTTTGGAATGGGATTGTCGCAGTGTTTATTATCAGCGCGGTGAGTAGCCATCGCAGCGATCACCCGGACTGGTGGCTGACGCTGTTTGTGTTGCCGTTTGCGGCGGTGGGCATTGGTTTGATTTATTATCTGGTGCGTGAGATTCGGATTGTCTCTGGCGTTGGGCCGACGCATGTGGAGATCTCGGACCATCCACTGCGGCCAGGGCAGAGCTATCAGGTGCTGGTATCGCAGAGTGGTCGAGTGACGCTGGAACAGTTCGAAGTGTCGCTGGTTTGCGAAGAAATGGCCACTTATCAACAGGGGACCGATACTCGCACCGATCGGCGGGTGGTATACCGGCAGTCGCTGATCCATTTTGAAAAGGTCGACGTCATTCCTGGTGCGTCCTTTGAGCAGCAGGCAGGGCTGGTGGTACCGATGGAGTGCATGCACTCGTTTACGTCGGAGCATAATGAGATCCAGTGGAAGATTGTGGTCCATGTGGATCTGAGTGGCTGGCCCCCGTTTGATCGCAGTTTTCCCGTCGTCGTCTGTCCCGAACATCAACGAGTAGGCAGTTTTGCGAATTCCGCTCATCAGTATCAAGATTGACAATCGCACCGTCGCGCACTTTCCGGGTGATTCGCTGAAGGGCGAATACCAGATCGATGCGGTCGACCCGGACGATTTGCGCGCGGTCGAACTGGCGGTGTTGTGGTACACCGAGGGAAAAGGGGATGAAGACCTGGGTGTGCATTCGTTTGAACGCCGCACGACCGATGACGACCCGACCGCGAATCTGGTTGAACTGCAGACCTTTGACGTGCAGTTGCCGAACAGTCCGTTGAGCTACGAGGGCGTTTTGATCAAGATTCGCTGGTGCGTGCGGGTGCGCATTTTCTTGAAGTCTGGCAAGACCTATTCGGCGGATAGTGTTTTTCAGCTTGGCAATGTGCCCGATGCGGTGGCGATCTTGAAGAGTGGGAGTGGCGAAAGTGATCACGCTGTAGCAGGGACTGAGGGAGCTGTCGCGCGGGAGGAAACATGACCACTGAACGCGGCGTTGGCGCTGTCGAATCTGCATGCCCCAGCTCGAACCCATTCTCAACGCGATTTGTGCGGCCCGGAGCGATTCCGTATCGGTTTGAGAATGGAGAGACGATCGAAAGCTTGGTAGAGCGGCTGGCTGGTTGCAATTGGACCGCTTCCATTGTTGGCCCACACGGCGGCGGAAAGAGCACGCTGATTCAATCGCTGGTTCCGCTATTGCAAGCGACCGGACGCCGTATGGTGCAGTATCAACTGCGCGACGGACAGCGCAGTTTGCCGCAGCGGCTGGATGTGGAACGGCTTGGTGAGCAACCAATGCAGGTCATCGTTGATGGCTATGAGCAGTTGGGTTTTTGGAGCCGGTGGAAACTGCAACGGGACTGTCGCAAGAGTGGCGCAGGGCTATTGGTGACATCGCACCAGCCGGTCGGTTTGCCGGTGCTGTTTCGCACAGAGGTGACCGCTGAGTCGCTGATTGCAATTGTTCGCGAGCAGTTGGGGTCTGATGCCGAATTAGTGCGCGACGCAGAGTTGGCCGAGCTATTACAGCGTCACTGTGGCAATGCGCGGGAGGTGTTGTTTGATCTGTACGATCGATATGAGGCGCAGCGCGGCGCATAGGGGCACGGTGGATCGCATGCTGCCCGCAGTCCGATTGTAACTTTTACAACGGTTGCAGTAGGCGTCGTTCTGAGGGCATTCTTTCGACCCGGCTTTGTAATGTCTCTAGCCGGCAGAATCTATCGGCAAATGGGCTAAAAGTGGCGGAATTCTTGCCGCGCATGCGCGGATTCGTAACCTACGTTTTCACAGGTTCGCCCTGCGGCATGCACTGTGCATTGGCGTGGTAGTGAACTGACGAACACGCGCTTGCGATGACTTTTGGACCGATTGGTCTCGAAACGCACCGCAAGGTCGCATGCAAATTACGCAGAGTGATTGCTAGCGCAAACTTGTTTAACCGTAATGTTCTTCCAAATGGAAGAATGACTAAAGTTGAACGTTGACAGCATGCTAGCAGAGTTAACAATACGATTGTCTTGTAATTTATCGCTTGGAGACTAATCATGTTCGCCGCATCTAGTCGCGCTTTGAAAACAGTTTGTGCCGCTGCCGCACTGGTCGCGGTCCCTTCGCAGTCGCATGCTTGCTGGCTGACGAATTGCTTTGCACCTCGTACCACATATTATGCACCGGTTGCTGTAGCTCCAGCACCAGTCTGCAATCCGTGCCAGCAGCAGACGGTGTCGTATGCACCGCAGACTTGCTTCCGCCCGGTGACCACGTCGGTCCCTGTCACGACCCTTCAACCGGTGGCTGCCTGCAATCCTTGCGGTGGTATGACCACGGTGTTGAAGCCGGTGACGACCATGGTTCAGCAGACTTCGATGATGCCATACACGACTTTTCGACCGGTGGTTACTACCAGCTTTATGCCGGTAGTGCCAGCGTCACCTTGTGCGGCTTCACCCTGTGCAGCATCGCCTTGTGCAACCGGTGGCTGTGCCACCGCTGCTGCTCCTGCCGCCACGACGACCTACTACTCACCTGCCGCTCCAGTAATGGCTGCTCCGCCAGTTGCCGCTCCTACGCCGGGCTGCTGCGGAACGGGCGTATCGTACTCGCCGTCGAACCAAAATAGTACCTATGCCAACGCCAGCAAGTACGCTCCTGCGAATCCTGTCGCAACGGGAGCGGTTGCTGCTGCACCAGCAACTACTGCCGCTCCAATCGTGAGCAATGTGCAGCCAGCCAAGGCGATGCAAGATTTGGCTCCAATCAACGCCGCTCCTGCTCTAAAGCCAATCCCAATGCCGGAATCGGCCGTTGAACAGCCTCCCGTTAACAGCAATCCAACGGACTCGTTGAAGCTGGTGGACCCACAGAATCGAACTGCATCGAATACCAATCGTAGTGCCGCTTTTCACACCGGTGAGTACCGAACCGCTCGCCCCGTTTCGCTGAATCTGGGGAACGATGGTTGGACTTCCGGCGATCGGTAGTCGATTGCCATTCGGCTGATATTTGATATCACCCGCGAGAATGCTTGAGAATCAAAAGTCGGAGACCCACTCCAGCCCGTCGGCTCAATTTGAGCCGACGGGTTTTTTCGTATCAGTCACTCGCACTCCCGGCCACTCTGGCCAATCTCGCTGCGCCGACATAAACTGCAAGAGATACTCTAGGACACACAGTCCTCGTTAGTCTCTCGGAACACTTGACGTTGATTTATGGCCACTAATCTGACTCCTCAGTATCACAAGGCGGAAGAGGAGTATCGCCGCGCGCAGAGTACCGCCGATGAGATCCGTTGGCTGGAGATCATGCTGCGCGAGATGCCCAAGCATAAGGCCTCTGAAAAGCTGCAATCCGAGCTGAAGCAAAAGATCAGCCGTGCCAAGAAGGACTTGGAAACGGAGCGAAAGACACCCAAGAGTTCGACCGCCGTGCGGATTCCACGGCAGGGGGCAGGAACGGCCGTTTTGATCGGAGGTCCGAACGGCGGCAAGTCCCAGCTTTTGGCGGCACTCACACGTGCCAAGCCGGAGATTGCCGACTATCCGTTCACCACACGCACGCCGCTGCCGGGCATGATGCAGTGGGAAGATGTCCATGTGCAGTTGATCGATACCCCGCCGATCACGCCCGACTACATGGAACCGTACATGCAAGGAATGATCCGCGGGGCCGATCTGGTGCTGCTGGTGGCGGATCTTGGCTGCGACGACGGCATCGAACATTTGCAAGCGCTACTCGATCGCTTGAACGGAACGAAAACCAGACTAGCGCGGCAGTCTTCGCTGGATGATGAGGATGTTGGTTTGTCATTCACACAGACGCTGTTGGTTGCCAACAAGATGGATCTGCCCGATGCAACCGAGCGGCTGGCGCTGCTGCATGAAATGTGCCCGTTGGATTTGCCCGAGTTGGAGGTATCGGCAACGGCAGGGACAGGTCTTGAAACGCTGCGGAATGATATCTATGCGGCACTGGATGTGGTGCGTGTCTATACGAAATTACCGACGCGCAAGACGGCGGACTTTGAGCGGCCATTCACGATGCGAAAAGGTGGCACCGTGCTGGACATTGCCGAACAGGTGCATCAGGATTTGGCCGCAAATTTCAAACACGCCCGAGTTTGGGGAGTCGGAATGCATGACGGCAGCATTGCCAAAGGAGACCATGTATTGCACGACAAGGACATTGTCGAACTGCACACCGGATAAGTTTCCACGATCATGACGAATGCAGAAATCGCGACGCTGTTTGACCAGTTGGGGGATCTCTTGGAGTTCCAAGGTGCTAACGCGTTTCGTGTCCGCGCCTATCGCAATGCATCGCGCACGATTCGCGATCTGGCCGAGCCACTCAGTAAAGTTGCCAATTCGGCGGATCGCAAGCTGACCGATCTGGATGGTATTGGAAACGATCTGGCCGAAAAGATCCAAACGCTGCTGGACACCGGTCGACTGCCGATGCTCGAAGAGCTACAGGCGCAGATTCCGGCTAGTGTCATGGCGCTATTGCGCATACCGGGCCTTGGTCCCAAGAAGGCCGCGATGCTGCACCGTGAGTTGAAAATTAACGGCCTGGAAGAACTGCGCGCTGCCTGCGAGGCGGGAGAAGTTCGCAAGCTCAAAGGATTTGGCCAGAAAACCGAAGCGACTATCCTGGCCGGGATCGGTTTTGCTGCGTCGGAAGAGGTCCAGCGGCTTTATTGGGCCGAGGCGGATCTGTTTGCCACTCAGATTCGGGAGTATTTATGCCCGTGCGTTAGCATAAAGCAATTGGAAATCGCCGGCAGTTACCGTCGCGGGCGTGAGACTATCGGGGATTTGGATGTGCTGGTGGACTCAGATAATCCCAACGAGGTCATGGATCGGCTGGCGACTTTTCCGATGCTCGAGCAGATACTTGGAAGAGGCGAAACCAAAATGTCGATCCGCCTGACCAATGCGCTGCAGATTGATTTGCGAATTGTGCCGACTCGATCCTTTGGCGCGGCGCTACAGTATTTCACCGGGTCGAAGGATCATAACGTTGTCCTGCGTGGTATGGCCAAGCAACGCGGCCTGAAGATCAACGAGTATGGTGTGTTCAATGTCAGCGACCAGGATGAAGAGTCTGGCCCGACGGCTGGCGAATACATTGCCGGTGCTACGGAGGAGGATGTTTACGCGACTCTGAATCTGCCGCTTTTTCCTCCTGAACTTCGCGAAGCGCGGCGCGAGTTCGATTGGGCCGCTGCGGGAGAGCTGCCAAAGCTGATCGAGCTGGCAGACATTCAGGGGGATTTGCACATGCATACCACGGCCACGGACGGTCGCAATACGCTGGCAGAAATGGTCGCCGGCGCAATCGCCAAAGGGCTGAAATACATAGCCATTACGGATCATTCCAAACGTGTCAGTATGGCGAACGGCTTGGATGCCGACCGCGTGCGCAGACAATGGGAGACGATCGACGAGCTGAATGCGACAAAACCTGGCATTCTGGTCCTCAAAGGGATTGAGGTCGATATTCTGGAGCTAGGTGGATTGGATTTGCCTGACGATATACTGGAGCAGGCCGATTGGGTGGTCGCTAGCGTGCATTACGGACAGCAGCAGCCGATCGACCAGATCACCAAGCGCATAGTAGACGCCTTGGCCAACCCGGCGGTTTGTGTGATTGCCCATCCAACGGGACGGTTGATCAATCGTCGCAAGGAATATGCGGTGGACTTGGAAGCGGTCTATGAGGCGGCAGCACGCCATCACAAGTTCTTAGAGTTGAATGCCAGTCCCAAACGGCTGGATCTGAACGACATCCATTGTGCGGCGGCAAAGCAATTGGGGATTCCAATTGTCATTTCAACGGACGCGCACAGCGTGGAAGGGCTAAATGCCATGCGCTATGGGATCTTACAAGCGCGCCGAGCTGGGCTAACTGCTCAGGACGTGGCGAATACTCGTCCCTGGCCTGAAATTCAAAAACTCCTGCGACGCTAGCACACGAGAGAGTACATGCCGGTTCATGGTTCGTGTGCTAAGTCTGTTGAATTCCCCAGAGCACCGAGCTTGCCACCACCGCCGGACTCTTGCTTCTCCGGAGTGATATTTGAGCGAACGCATGCGGTCGGTATACTTCTCGCCAAAGTCTGGCGGGCGAAAGGTGGCGCAAGTTTTTTGCACCGCTGTATTTGGCGTTCTACCGGATTGAGCGATAGCCGCATCTCTGCTGTCGCCGAATCAGGGCCGGCCGCTACATGGCAAAGTGCAAGTCTCTCGAAAGATAAATCGGTATGAATGCAACGGAAATGCAAGCACGCTCCAATCCGACTCAGGAACAGTCGTCCCATACCGAGAAACAAACAGTGGCTAGCCGAGTTGTAACGAACTTTTGGAGGCTAGTTGATCGCTTTGAAAGTTTGGCGGATTCTCGACCAATCTTATTTGCAGTTCTCACCACCGCAATCATGTTTGCGGTCACGTTTGGTGTCTTTGTACCCGGTTTTGATACCAACGACGATGCAATCATGAGCATGATCGCCTCGGGGGTGGGATTTGGCCTGAAGCCTGATGAGCATTTGATTTTCTCCAATGTGTTGATCGGTCAAGTGCTTAAGACTATGTATACCTGGTTGCCAAGCGTTCCCTGGTACGGGTGCTATCTGGTCGCGCTGCAGGCGCTGGCCAATGTGATCATGGTGTACTGCACGGTTCGCAGAGGATATTCACGCCCGCGAATTCGCTGCTACCTGATTTATTTCTTTGTTGCTGGATTGTACTTTTTGAACAATCTTCAGTTCACGACCACGGCATTCATGGTCGGGCAAAGTGGTGCTCTGTTATCGCTGCTGTCGCTTCAGCGATATGCACAGGGAGAGCGGAGTTGGCGAATAGGTCTGACGCTGTGCCTGGCTGCGCCGCTGATGATCCTGGGCGGTTTGATTCGATTCGAGTCGTTGATGCTGCTGCTGGTGCTTTTGATGCCGGTATGGGCGTTTTTTATCTACGTACGGCCTTTGCGGCGGCAGAATTTTTTGCGAGTTGCCGCACTGGCGAGTATCGTCATTTTCGTCAGTCTGGCCTGCAAGAGTTATAACACCGCCTACTATGAGGCAGATCCGGCCTGGCGCGATTTTTACTCGTACAATCGTCTGCGAGTGAATTTTAACGACCTGCGACTGGTTAGATATTCAGAGGAGAGCAAGACAGCTTTTGATAGTGTTGGCTGGAGTAAAAACGACGCGGGGATGATTTACGAATGGTACTACGATGATGAGCAGCGCTATAGTGCTGCGAACCTGACGGCCATTCTAGAAGGGTATAACTGGGCACGTGAACGGATTAGTCCAGCGAACGTGGTGGATGGATTATACATCACCCTTCAGCAGCCAAAATGCTGGATACTGCTGATGGCGTATCCATTTCTGCTGTACTACGTTGATCGACGCCACTTCAATCTACAACTGCTGACCGGCGTGAGTGTACTGGCTTGGACGGTCATTGCCGGACTGATCATGTTTGAAAAGTTGCCACCCGATCGCGTCTGGTTGCCGGCATTGGGGTTTCCCTTTGCGGTGGGCCTGCTGCTGACCAACAAGCAGTCTGAGTACGCATCAAAGCTGAACATGTGTTGGACATTGATTACCTGTCCGGCGGAACGAGCCAGCGAAAGAAAGTACTACACGATTTATCCATTTCGGATTTTTATCGCACTGCTCGCACTCAATACGATGTTTTGCCTGTGGAATGCAAATTATTCGCAGCACCGACGGAGCCGCGCGCGTGTAAGGCAACACAAAACCATGGATGCGCTACTTGCTTCGCCTCACGTTGGCAAGGACAAATTGATCGTCGGCTGGGCGAACAGCTTGCCGTATGAAGGGGTGCGGATTTTTGCCAGTGCCAACTCCATTCGGCATCTGCATCTATTGGTGCTAGGTTGGCCGCAACGGACACCATTACACCAGGCAATCAAGGATCGATTTGGAATCGATGATCTGGCCAGGTCGCTTTATCAGCGCAAGGACATTTTCCTGGTTGCCGAGCCTGGCTACCAGAAGATGCTAGCCGACTACATCCAAGAACACTATCAGGCCGAGATTGGGTACCTCGAATGCCCCAAAGTCTCGAATCTGAACATCGTGCAGGGTGTCAGGCTGGAGAGAGCCGAAGATTCTAAGCAATTTCGCATGGCCGCTCCGCCCAAGTCAAAGCCGCAGTAGGATTGTTAGGCGAGCAGTTATCGAGCGGCGTTCTGTGTTTTAATTGGGGCGACCTTTTACTCATCATCCGTATGCCACTGGCTCCGCCAGTGAGGAGCCTGCCTGGCGTTGATCTCACTATTTCGCCAAGATGCGCAGCGTGTCCTGCTTGTTTTCACTTCTTCATTGGAGAGATGATCTGGCGAGCTTTAAGAAAAACCTCACCCGTCGCTGAGACAATGACCTCTCCCATTGCGAGCGTAAAAAAGTTTTCACTGAGACGACACTCGCCTTCGTCGTGCGAGCGCAGCGATTCCAATCGTGACGCAACCGATCCCGAGTAGCAGCCAGGTTTCTGGTTCTGGGACGACCAATGTAGCATCGCTATTTAAAAAGCTTGCCAAAGTGGCGGCTTGATGTGTAGTGGCCGGAGCGCTCAGACTGACCGCGCCGACGGATTCTTCTAGCAAGATTGCGTTCTGCATTCCAAAGGCAAAGTCGATCAGGCCATAGTCATCGAAATCAACGCTGCCATCGTAGTTGAAGTCGCCACTGATCCAGCCAAGGTTGGGCCGAATGCCGCGCATTATAGCGTCGATCAGACCGTAGTCATCCATGTCGATCAACCCATCCAGATTGGCGTCGCCAAGAAATGTGTACTTGACCAGGATGTCGTCGCTGTCGACCGGCAGCCCACTGAACGAATCTTCTGCCGACATGCCTACTGTTAGAAAGTCACTGTTGCGAATTGCGGCCAGGCCCAGCAGTTCGCCCCCCGCACTGGAGTTAATGGCGGCGGCGGTCGAAGTGCTGATGCCCGCTCGATCCCAATGACTGTGGGCACCTGTTTTATTCTGTGAAAATAGAATCTGCTGAACCGTCGTGGATAGCACTGTGTTCTTAGTTGCGTTGGTTGCGCTAATTACCAAATCGTTATTGGCCAAATCCAATAGGCCAGTCGGTCGGCTGCCGCCATCGATCACTAACGATTGAACCAGTGAGGCGGTTCCACCGGCGGAAGAATTGCGCAGTTCCACCTTTGCCGCAGATCCAATTAGAAGTGCGTTCTGTTCGATCCGATCGGCTTGCAAGCTGGCACCGGCGGAAACGAAAGTATTTCCGCGACCGGTGATTTCGTTAGCCGCGGTCATTCCAGCGGACACGGTCAACCCAGTAGCAGAATCGTTGATCACACTTACGCGTTGAGTCCGTACGCTGGAGTCGGAGAGTGGATCTCGCCGGCTGGCATCAATGACGACAGCGCCTGCGTTACCGATCTGTAAGGCCGCACCTTGTGCAGCGATTGAGACCGGGCTACTCGCCTCAGGAGCAAGAATAACACTCCCGGCTTGCACGAACAGACGGGAGTTGTGCGACAATGTATGGCCGCCACGCATTGCCAAAGTTCCGCTGCCGAGTTTGGTTGCGGTTTGCGAGGCATCGACAGATAAGTTTCCTGTTATCGCTAGGCTGCCACCGGTGACGCCGATCCCACTGCTGGAGGTCACTGTGACTGGGCCTGCAAAGGAACTATTGCCAGCCTGATTTTCGATCGCTCCACGACCGGTCGGACCATTGCCGCTAACCGAAACTGGTTCGGCGGCTGTGTAGTTGACCGAGCGGAATGCCAGCGCAGCTCCTGACGAAACGATTGTTTGAGCTGCAGTGCTTCCAAGTGCCTGATCGGCTGTGACGACTACTGTTCCGGATTCAATATGGTTTTTTCCGATGTGCAGATTGTGCGAGTTTAAGGTCAGCGTGCCGGTTCCTCGTTTTATCAGTCCCGCCGGGGTCTGACCAATTGGGCCATCGTTGAAGGAGTAATCCCGCGTGGAGTTGTCGACCAGGATGGAGGCAGGAGTCGGCGAGCCTTGCACACTGATGTTGGTTCGACTGGCATCGGCATGGTCATTGA
>Ga0163153_10004349_pt1 | contig 17924 bp, 10 predicted proteins | sample OliLakLV19MP6IB1_FD_148629 | JGI IMG/M metagenome (GOLD analysis project Ga0163153, IMG submission 148629) | Freshwater microbial mat bacterial communities from Lake Vanda, McMurdo Dry Valleys, Antarctica - Oligotrophic Lake LV.19.MP6.IB-1 | ecosystem: Environmental > Aquatic > Freshwater >... | reverse complement strand
CGCGACGGGTGTGATGCGGGTCGTGACGTGGAATTGTTCCAACGGTCGAAAACACTGCAATTCCATTTGCCACGACTGCGAGTCCGTGACGACGTGCTCGAGCGCGTGGCCGATGACCGCCGAAGCCGGCCCGCCGCCACCGTCATTCTCGCCGAACAGGCCGCCTAGGAATTCGGCGAAAGCCCCTCGCTGTTCGGCCGGTATTTGGTCCATTGACACGTTGAGTTGCGCCAAAATGCCCGGATCGCTTCCCACAAACAGTTCCGTAGGATCGTCGGGAAGCGTCGACAGGTATTCGCGGTAGTCGGGACCCGTGAAATACATCCACGAGCCCGATGCTCGGGCCACGGCTTTTACGTTCGATCCTCGGTACGATCCGTCGTCGCCGCGATGGAATTGCCAACCAAAACGGGCATGCAGGAACGTAAAGAGCCGCGCTTCGTCTTTCAGCGGCACGAAGATCAGCGGGACGAACTTTTCGTCGATCAATATGGCCATCCCTGCGGGCCGGGCCGAATCGACGCCCGTCGAGAGTTCGCCGATGGCGTCACGGATGGCCGTCGTCGCCGTTTGGCCGGCCCCCTCCGACAGGAATGCCAAATCGCGTTGCAATCGACTGAGTGGCGCCAGTTGCGCATAGGCGACGACCGCTTTGTCGTTCCATTGGGGCGCAACCTCCGCGGCCCGTGCCGCGGGCTGGGCGATCGCCATCAACGTCCAAATGAAGAGCGACGGCGTTACCCGCGGTAAAACGGCGAGCGGCCTCAAAGTACGCGGTAAACAAGCGGCCATTATTATAACTCCAAGCGAGATGAAGGATCCGCCTAGCGCGTTATCGCAAAAGACGTACCCGCGACTCAAACCAGGAGAATAATGCGGTATTTTGCGGACGCATCGTCGTTCAGGCGATGTTCGGCCGTGAGGGTACGGCTGCGGAAGTGTGCGGAATTGCACGGAGGCGCGCGTTGCCGCACTTCTATACGTTCTCCGACAGAAAACGACTTCAAACTGTACGGATCAGGTCGAAGAGATTGCCGACTCACGTACTTAGGAAAGCGTCGCGAGTCACTCGGAAATGAGTTCGCGAATTTCGTCGCGAACGCGGCGGTGGGGGGGCGAGCGATTCCTCGTCCGATGCGGCCGTCTTCGCCGGCTTGGATGGATCGTCGGAGCCGACGTGCACCACGCGTGTCGGACCGCAAAACGCCGGACAATGCTGTCGGTATGGCCGCAAACCGTGACGACCAGGTCGAGCGGCACGTCCCGATACACGATCAGGCCGACCACTCGTACACGGAAAGCATGCCCGATTCCGGAGTCGATCCTTTGCCGACGGCTTGGGCCACCGCGATTCGCTTGCCGTCGGGGTGCACGTCGAGGCCGTGGCAGGGGCCGGGGGTCGCGACGAAGGCTGCGGTTTCACCCTTGATCAGATCCCAACTGCGAAACTCGCCTTTGGCAATGTCGCCGCCGGCCGTCAGCAAGAAGCCTTGCGGATGGAACTTCGCGGAATAATAGAAACCGCCTTTCAACGCCTGGGCGAGCTTGTGTCGCAGCTTGCCGTCGCCGGCGTCGTAGACCATGGCACAGGCCTGGCCATCGTAGCCGTTACGTCCGCAAGCGACGATTTGTGAGCCGTCGGGCGATAGGGCCAGGGTGCGGATGCCTCCCCACTCGATATCTTCGACGCGGCGATAGCCCGATAGCTCGGTCACGTCGATCGACAGTAGTTCTTTACCCGAGGCGATATCCCAAACCTTGACGGTGGGCTTCTGCGGCCGGCGATCGGCCGTCACGATCCGCTTGCCGTCGGGATGAATCGCGACACCGTAGATCGGAAACTCGATTCGCGGCAGTTCGAAAAGCAGCTTGCCGTCGGCGGTTCGCCGGATGCGGACCGAGCCGTCGCGATCGCCGGCGGCGAAGGTCTTGCCGTCGGCGGCGACCGAGAGGCCGTAGATGGTGCTCGGGTGGGCCTCGACGGAGTAACGCGGCACGGGTTCGTCGCCGCTCGAATCCCAGGCGATCACGCGACCGGCGTAGTCGGCCGAGAGCGTCAGTTCGCCCGCGCGAGCCATCGCGCCGACCCAGGTTTCATGACCGGCGAGCACGGTCTTTCGTCCCGATGCCACGTCGATCGCCAGGATGCCCCGATCGCGCCCGCCGGCGAACAGGAAGCGACCGGCGGCGTCGAACGCGCACGCCATGAGCGGCGCTTCGTGCTTAAATTCGGTCGCAAGCTTCGACTTGGCGGGATCGATCTTCATGGGGGGGCCTAGGACCGGGCGTCAGGCGAGCGAGAACGCTCAGATACAGTTCCTCGGCCAAGGGCCCGGTTTCCGACATGGCGCCTAGGCGGGCTAACGTCGTGCCGGGCTCGTCGGCGAGCAACGGCAGCAACTTCTCGCTGTTGCGGAGGTAGAGCGCCTGATCGACCACGGGTTGGAAGCCGGCTTCCGCTTGGCCCGGCAGGCCCGCGAAAGCGGTGAGCAGCGTCGCACTGAGCCGCTCCAGCGCCTCGTTGGCGGCGAGGCGGGTCTTCCAGGCCGGCTCAGGTCCGGGCGACGGCGCCGCGGCGTTCTTTGCAGGGTTATTTATTACCGTGTCGTTCTTCGCGGGAGTCGCAGGCTTCTTCGCCGCGGCGTCGACCCGCGCGTAGTGCAGATCGATCCGACCGGTCGTTTGCAGCCACGACCAGCGAAGCTGCTCGGCCGAAAGCCCCCGGAGCGGCGCGACGGCGAATGCCTCGGCGGGCGGCGGGCGGGGGCCGGCCGGCAGCAGGCTGGAGCGTTGATAGGCTTCGCTCAGCGCCAGTTTCCGAACGAAGCCGCGGAGGTCGTAGCGGTGCTCGACCATCCGTCGCTCGAGCCGATCGAGCAACTCGGGGTGCGACGGCGGATTCGCGGCGTGATGCATGTCGAGCGGATGGACGAGGCCGCGGCCGAAGAACTGGGCCCAGAGCCGGTTGGCGATGTTGCGGGCGAAGCCTTTCGTTTCGTTACGCGGCAACTGCTCGGACAATTTCACGCGGCGGCTGTAGACGGGAACGCCGCGCTCCTTCGGGCCCGGTATGACGACGTATTCCTTCCCCTTCTCCGGCGCGGGATCGGCCAGCATGTCGCCGCCGGGCAGCCGCGGATTGGTTTCGCCGCTCTTGGCGGTGAAGACCGAGGTGAAGGTCGTTTTTCCTTCCGCCGTTTCGGCGACCTGCGCGCCGCGGGGCATGACCGGATGGACTTTCATCCGCTCGACGAATGCATAGATTCCGTAGTAGTCGGCCTGCAGGTAATCGGCGAATCGCGGGTCGTCGTGACACTGAGCGCATTGCAGATCGACGCCCAAGAGCAGCCGGCCGACGTCGCGGGTGAGCGAATGCGGCGCTACGTCGCGGACGAGATAGAACTTAACGGCGGCGGGGCGCTTCGCATCGGCCCCGTCGCTGCCGAGAATCTCCCGGACCATCTCGTCCCAAGGCTTATTGGCGGCGAACGCTTCGGTCAGATAGGCTCGCCAAGCGGCCGTAGTGACGTCGTAGGACGTGATTGTCGGAATGCGCCGTTCGATGAGCATCACGTCGAACACGCGGGCCATGTGCACGGCGTGGTCGGGGCTTGCGAGCAACGCGTCGATCAGCCGTTGACGCTTGTCGGCCGTGCGGTCGACGAGGAACGCGCGGGCCTGGCCGGATGTCGGAACGACGCCTGTCAGGTCGAGGTAGATGCGGCGCACGAATTCGGCGTCGTCGCTCGGGCCGGCCGGCGTAATTTTCAGCTCATCCAGTCTCCGAGCGACCAGAGCATCGATCTCCTGGTGTAGGTGCAACTCGGAGGCCCAGGCAGAGGCCATGGGGGCCGTCGCGCAGGCCGCCAAGCAAAGCCAACGCGCGGCGAGGCGCGCAATGGATCGCGTTCGAGGCATACGGGCCGGCAGGTGGGAAGGTAAGGAGAGGGCGGGCGGGGCAAAAACTACCGGTTTCCTTCGGCGCCCTTGTTGGCGCGGCGGCGGACGCATCGGCAAAATTTGATGGTGAAGCGCAGGGCGGCAATTGGACTTCTCTATCCCAATTCCGGAAGGGGTTGGTGACTGCCGTCGATCAGGTACTGTGGGCGGCCCGACAGGTCGCGCAGGTGGGGCAGAGCCGGATCGATGCCGAGATGCCGATAGAGCGAAGCGAGCACCTCGCCGAAATGCACGGGCCGCTCCGTCACGGAGCCTCCCAGGCGATCGGTGGCGCCGATCGTTTGTCCGCGTCGCCAGCCGCCGCCCGCCAGTAGCGCACAGCCGACCTGCGGCCAATGGTCGCGGCCGGCGTCTTTGTTGATCAGCGGCGTGCGGCCGAATTCGCCCCAGGCCACGACGGCTACGTCTTTATCGAGCCCGCGCTCGTGTAGGTCGTCGACCAGGGCCGACATCCCTTGATCGAACTGCGGCAGGTGCGTGTTCTTCATGCCGTTGAACTCGTCGCTGTGGAAGTCCCAGCGGCCGAAGTTCAATGTGACCACGCGGCAGCCGGCTTCGACCAGGCGACGGGCCGTCAGGAAGTGTTCGAGGTTGCGCGGCGCACCGTCGCCGAAGTTCTCGGCATGACCCTTGCCGTAGCGCTCTCGAACGCGAGGGTCTTCACGGTCGAGGTCGAGCGCGTCGACCATCCGGCTGGAAGTGAGCAGCCCCAAGGCCTGCTGTTGAAACGCATCGACGCCTCTCATCGTGCCGGAGGCGTCGATCTCGCGTCGTACGCGATCGAGCGACGAGAGCAGCGAGCGGCGATCGCCGAGCCTGGCGGTAGTGATGCCGTTGAGCGTCATGTCGTCGCGGCCGTCGCCCGACGGTCGAAAAGCCGACATGGCCGGGCCGAGAAACCCGGGTAACCCTGGCGAGCCGTAAGGCGGGTGCCCGGCCTTCGGCGACAGTCCGACGAACGGCGGTACGGAGGGGTCGACGGGACCGAGCAGCTTGGCGGTTGCCGAGCCGATCGACGGCCAGCCCCCTTGCGGCTGACTGACGGTCGACCGTCCGGTATAGCAAATGAACGAATCGTGAGCACCGTTCGGCGAACCGACGACGGAGCGGATGGGAATCAACTTGTCCATCGAGCGGGCCAATCGCGGCAGATGTTCGCAAATCCGAATGCCCGGCACGGCCGTATCGATCGGTTTGAACTCTCCCCGAATTTCGGCCGGCGCGTCCATTTTCAGATCGAACGTATCCTGGTGCGACGGCGCGCCGCACAGGTAGATCATTATCACGGCCTTGTGCGACTTCCCCGCCGTGCCGGCTTGCGCCTCGGCTGCGAGCAGTTGCGGCAACGTGAGTCCGCCGATTCCCAGCGCACCCAACCGCAAGAAGTCGCGACGAGTCAGTCCGTCGCAGAGCGATTTCTGCTGACCGTAGAACGTGAGCATAAGTAGCTCCTGGCGAATTCTTGGCGGTGCGCGGAAAGGCATCCGCGTGGGAAGCGTACGTAGGCTGGGAGCGACTGACGAGATGCAGGTGGGCGCGAAAACGATCCGGCGCGGCGGGATTTGGCCGGAAAAGGGCGGGCAGGCAACCAATCAATTGCTGCCGATAAGTTATCGGATTGGTCCGACCAAGTCAATCTTTACGCATCGCTGAGCGATGGGTGGGCGACTGCCCCTCGCAGTGAGTACGGCTCCCTTGTTCGAGTTCCAGGTGCGCCTCGCCTGCGTTCAAAATAGTTCGCGGATCGGAGCGCCGCCATCGGTTAAGTCCACGGGACGGCCGTCTGGTAAGGTCAATCGCCGTTCGCCGTCGATGCCGAGTTTGCGGTAGATAGTCGCAGCGAAATCGTAGGGAGTGTAAAGGCCGTCGATGACGTCGGCCGCTTCGCGATCGGTGAGCCCGACGACCTGGCCTCCCGGCACTCCCGCTCCGGCGAAGGCGATCGACATGGCGCGGGCCCAATGGTCGCGCCCGCCCCATTTGTTGATGCGCGGCGTACGTCCCATCTCGGTGACGTAGCAGACGAGCGTTTCGTCGAGCAGGCCCCGTTGGTCGAGGTCGTCCAACAGTGCGCTGAACGAGCGATCGAAGCTCGGCATCATGACCGGATGGGGCAGGCCGTAACGTTCCTGGTTGCTCATGCCTTGCGGCCCGCCGCACGGTCCGTTGCGATAGATTCCCTCGTGGTGATCCCAGTTCAGGAACACGCCCATCGGTTGGCCGTAGTTCGGGCGGCCGACCAGCTCGGGCGGTTGAATGACCGTCACGCTGACGAATCGGACGCCGGTTTCGATGAGCTTGCGACCGAGCAAGTAGCAGAGCCCCCGATGATCGCGTCCGTACCGGTCCAAGGTCGCTTCCGACTCGCCTCGGAACGACAGGGCCGACTGAATTTGCGGGTTCGTCAGCATGTCGAAGGCGTTCGTCATGTAGCTGTTCCGCTGTTCGGCGCTCGCCAGGCCCGCGGTCGGCAGGCCGTTCATGCTCGCCAGCAATCCGCGGCGCGAGGCGAGTCGATCGGCGTTCAGTTCCGGCTGGGGATCCAGGGCTCGGACCCGCCAATCGGCCGCCGCGACGTTTTCGCCGAGGCTTTTGGTGCCGAGTTTCCAGGGAGCCCGATCGGCCTTGAGGAACCCCGAGTTCGAAACGTGGTTCGGCATGTTCGCGCCGGGGGCGAAGACGTAGCCGGGGAGTTCCGGACAATCGGTTCCCAGCAGTTCGACGGCGACGGAACCGATGTCGGGAAACTTCAGCGTCGAGTCGAAGCGATAGCCTTTGAAGAACTCGCGACACCCTTCCATGTGCCCGGCGACGCGGGCCGTGGTCATCGAGCGGACGATCGAGAGCTTGTCGATATGTTTCGCCAGGTTCGGCATCAACGACGTAACTTGCACGCCCGGCACGTTGGTGGCGATGGGCTGGTAGGGACTGCGGTGATCGACCGGGGCCCCGGGCTTGGGGTCCCAGGTGTCCATTTGGCTCATGCCCCCTTCTTCGTAGACGACCAGCACGTTGCGGGCCGCGGCGCGCGGCAGGCCGCCGGGCTTCGCCGGTGCGGCCTTCGTTTGCGCGCAGGCCGCGGCGGCGCTCAGGCCGAGAATGCCGGGAGTGACGCATTGCAACAATCGTCGTCGGTCGAAGCTGAACGAACCGATTCGGCCGGGTAAAGATTTCATCGTTCGATTCTCTTCTGTCGGTCGCCGAGCGGGCGGCTCGCCTATTTCAATCCCTTCAACATGGCCTCGACCTTGCCGACGATCCGGTCTTCGACGTCGAACGTGAAGTCGTTCGCCGCTTCGTAGCCCCCTTCGACGGCCACGCGTCGGCCCGGAACGTAGCCGGCGTAATCGTTCGAATAGCCGGCTACCCAGACCATCGGCGCCTTGATCTCACGCTTGAGCCGTAGCGCGTAGTCGACCGTCGTCTCGCTCCCCAGGGCGGCCAGCGTGACGGCGTCGCCCAACGTGACGACCTGCACCGGATACGAGTGGCTCGGCTTGCCGGCGTTGCGCGTCAGTTCGACGTCGCCGATCGCCGCCCGAATCGAGCCGACGAGCGGACGGGCTCCCGTATTCATTGCCGCGATTACCGAGTACGCCAGCGTTCGGCCGTGGTGCTCGGCCAACTCCAGCGGCAACAGGTCGGGAACTTCGTCGCGGCGGGGATAAGGGTTCTGATCGCCGCTGCAACCGTTGACGAACAGGGCTACGGCCCCCGGATAGGCTTGCTGCAATCGCTCCTGGGCGAAGCCGGCATAGTCACCGTTGAATAGGTACCGCGGTTCGTCGGGCGGGACCGTCACCGAGCTGAGCGTCGTGTTATGGCAAGCGTAGCCGAACGCGACGGCGCGGAGCGTGCCGGCCTCGTCGCGCACGGTGAGCACCGGCACGTCGTGGTCGACCGGTCCCTCGTACGTCGGGGCCCGATTGGCGTTCAGGTCGCCGGACGGCAAGGCGTAGTTGCGGCGACGGTTCATTGCAAAGCCGCAGCGGGCCCGAGCGTAGGCGACGGCGGCCGGCGTGCGGGCGGCCAACGCCTCGCCGACGATTCGCACCAAGCTCGCCTCCAAGAACTTCTGATAGTTCTGCGCCTCGGCCTCGCGGCCGGCGCGGGGTCGATACTCGGGTCCGCAATGCGTGTGCGAGGCGTTGAGCAGCAACCGCTCGGGCGGAAGGTCGAACTCCGACCGACAGCGCTCGGCCACGGCGTCGCGAACGTCGCGTCGAATGCCGATCAGATCGGTTGTCACCAAGACAAACGGCTTGCCGTCGGCCGCTTCCAGGGCTAACGCCTTGGCGAACAGTTCGCGAGCGGTTCCTTCCGAAGGTTTTTTTCGGGCGGCGTATCCCGCCATCCACATGTTCTCTTTCGGCGTAATGACGGTCGTCGCCGTCCCCACCTTCCACAGTGGCGCCGGCTCCGGGGAACTCACCGCATCGCGGCTTGCGGTCGTTTGTCCAAGCACCAGACCGCATAGATTCGAGCCGATCAGCACGGCGAAAATGGTGGCAATGCTATTTTTCATGGGCCAGTTCCATGTATTCGGTCGGCTTCGCAGCGTGTGACGCGTCGCCCTCGTAGCATGTCGGATGTCACGACATAGATCAAGAACCTCCGATGGGATGGGTTCCCGTAATATCAACGGTTTGCTTTCGGCTAGAACCCGAGGCTGTGTTGTTTGGGCTACGGCCTACGCCGTTCTCGCTAATCGCACATCGCGGCGCGAGCATTCGGCCGACGCATCCATCGAGCCCGGTGATCACCGCGGCCGATTCCTTAATCTTCATTCTTCTCCGGCCAATCCGTCGCAGCATCTGGACCTAGGACCGGTGCCTCGGTGCCTCTCCTGACTCGTCGGCCCGTTCGTTTTTTGCACATGGATCTGCGTGGGAAAGGGGCCGGCCAAAAGAAGGGTAGGGGGCGATGCCTGCAGGTAAAACTGTCGAGGCCGAACTTCCCATCGACGACATTTGATCGGTATAGTGACGGTAAGTGCGGTGCAAGACGGCGAGGCTCGGCAACCGGCCTCGCTTGCTCGCACCGTACTTAGCCGATCGACCGCCGAATGCGACGGCGATCGGGTCCCTCCTGCCGAGTTGCGGCGTTTCACCACCGCCGTCCCACCTTATCCGAAGAGTTTCCCGCCATGGGTAAGACGCCATCCCATCCTTGCGCCGGCCCGATTTCGCGGCGCGGATTTCTGGAAGCCGGGTCTTTCTTGGCTGGCGGCTTGGGTTTCTGCGACATCCTTCGCAGCCGAGCCTGCGCGGCCGCGACGACGTCGCGCCCCTCCCGCGACGACACGTCGGTCATTTTGATCTGGCTGCAAGGCGGCCCGAGCCATATGGAGACTTACGATCTCAAGCCGGGCGCTCCGGTGGAATATCGCGGTCTGATGAATCCGATCAAGACCAACGCTTCCGGCATGGAGATTTGCGAACTCTTGCCGTTGCACGCGCGCGTGGCAGACAAGTTCAGCATTATTCGCTCGATCACCCATCAAGACTCGCAGCACGCCCAAGGCTCGGTTCGCTTTCTCAGCGGTCGTCACACGGCGAGCGTCGACCCTATTTCCGAATTTCCGTGCGTCGGATCGATCGTGGCGAAGATGCGAGAAGATCGGCAACGAGGCGTGCCGAATCACGTCGCCAGTTCGTTGCGGGCGTACGGCGACGGAAACGGATACCTCGGCGAATCGACGATGCCGTTCGTCGTCGGCGGGAATCCCGGCGCGCCGGGCTTCAAGGTGCCGAATCTCACCGTGAGTCCCGCTTTGAAAGGTCGCCTCGATGATCGCGCCGCCTTGCTCAAGGCGATCGATAATTTTCGTCGCGAAACTGATAGCTCGCTTTCGATGTCGTCGATGGATTCGTTCAATCAGCGAGCGTTGGACCTGCTCACGAGCGAGAAGGCGCGTCAGGCCTTCGATCTCGCGCTCGAGAGCGAAGCGACGCGCGATCGTTACGGCAGGCACGAATGGGGGCAGCGGGCGTTACTCGCTCGCCGATTGGTCGAAGCGGGCTGCAGCTTCGTGCGCATGGACATGAACAATCCGAACACACCGGGCGTCGATGAAACCCGCACGGCCGGCAACTGGGATATTCATGCCGTGAACGGCGACCTCTATTACGATCTCGCCGTTCGACTGGCGCCCTTCGACCGAGCGGTCGCCGCGCTAGTTCAAGACATTTACGACCGCGGCCTGGATCGCAAGACGATGTTGATCGTCGCCGGGGAATTCGGCCGTACGCCGCGGATCAATCCGGCCCGCGGCACGCGTTCGGGCGTGATGCAACCCGGCCGCGATCACTGGCCCGGCGCGATGTCGGTGCTCGTCTCCGGCGGCGGCGCGCCGATGGGTCAGGTCATCGGCTCCACGACGGATAAGGGTGAATACCCGAAAGACAATCCCTTGGATCCGAATGATCTGCTCGCCACGGTCTATCGACACCTGGGGATCGATCAAGAACATGCGTTCCTCGATCGGAGCGGCCGACCGATGCCGATTCTGCCGCACGGCAAGCCGATCGCGGAATTGCTGTAGGCGAACGTGATCGTGCGATGACCCGGCGCGACCGCAGGTTTATTGAGCTCCCGAACGTTCGGCCAAGAGCCGGCACAGTTCGGTCGGGGCTATTCGTTCGGTCGGGGCTATTCATGCCCCCTTAATGACGGAACAACACGATCAAGGTTTGATTCGCGCTGGCGGAAGAGGATGGCGATAAAACCTTACTTGTGTTGTTCGACACTTAAGCTGTTGGCAGAAAAGGACTTGGCCGTCTCTCCGGCACGGTGAGACGCCGGGTTCGATTCCCGCCGCCGCCATTCGCTGAGTCGTAAGTCACTGAAAATAAACGGCTTATGAAAACACGGGACGCGGGTTAATAACCCGCGTCCTTTGTTTTTCACCGCAACTTTCCCGACGGAAAGCAAAAGGTGCCCTGAATTCGGCGACGCGACCGCGGACAAGGCACTGCCGACGAATCATGAGTTGGTAACCCGCGTTCTGCGTTTTTCCGACATCTTGTTCGAGGATTTCTGCAGTTCTTTGATCTGTGTCAGCCTGGAAAGCTGTGGAGATGCCGACACCTGAGTGACGGCTTAGATTTGGGAGACTTTACGAAAGCCTCCAATGCAGTTTTGCTAAACGCGGGTTTGATCTTCTTGCCTTCATCGTCGTCGCGCCGATTGGCGTTCTGCACCATGAAGATCAATCCAGCAAACACCTAATACAACACTTGGTATCACGCGTGGGGTCACGTCACCAGTACATCTTGGCCCGGTCGCAGTTGACCACGCCCCGGAATTTGTCGGCGAGCAGTTCGTCGAGGACCTTGGCGGCCCGAGTGGTCCGCAGGGCGAAGAACGTGTAGGTGTTTTGCGACGAAGGTCCACAGGGACTATCTGTGAGCACTCTTCGGTCGGAATCAAGGCCCGCTCGCGCTTGGCATACCAGGCCGGCCCCCCCGGCTTACCGCTTTTCTCTTTCTGCGGAGTCGGCTTGGCGTGCGGATGCTTGGTGCTCGGCGGAAGCGACGAATTCCGCGGCGTCATGTTCAGACGCGCTTCCATTTCGGCGAGCTTCGCCAGCAATAAGCGGATGAACGCCTGGGCCTCCGGCGACTGTCGAGCGATCAACTCTTCCGTAAGCAGCGGTTCATGCGACATACTGCTGGTGTCGCCGAAATCACCGATTCGGAAAAGATCAGTTTCTGCCCATGACCTTGCAGCCCCGCTCGACGAAGAAGAGGGCGTTCTCCCCGGTGCCGCATCCGGCATCCAGAATTATCGACGCCATGCCGAGGGTGCGGGTTGAGATGAATACGTCGCCGGGAGTTGACGACCGCAACGTCGCATCGTACATTACATTCAATTTTCTGAATCTTAGAATACGATGGGATGAGCCGTGCCGCACCGAGTTTTAGTGACCAAGGAGCTTGCCGAACTCCTGGCGGTTCTTGGACACCCGCACCGCATCCGCATCATTGAGGAGTTGCGGGACGGCGAGTGCGGCGTGACATCGCTGCAAGACAAGCTGGGCATCACCCATTCCGGCGTTTCGCAACATCTGATGCTGCTCCGTGCGCACCGCATCGTCTGCGAACGACGGCAGGGGCGGCACGTCTTTTATCGGTTGCGTCAACCCGAAATTGCTTCGTGGCTACTTGGCGCAACCGAGTTCCTTGAGCAAGAAAGCGAGGCGCACGAACTTCGTAGGGCGATCAGGAAGGTTCGGCGGGCTTGGGCGGCGCAGTGAATTCCGGCACCACTGCTTGCAGCAAGCTGACGTTGCGATGCGAAATGTCAATCACGAACCAAAAGGAGAAGACCATGACCGAAACGATGCAGCCAGTTCGACTGGCAGGATCGGCGCTCAGCCGCTCCTGTCACGTCTGCGCCTTCTTCCACTCGAAAGAGGAGGAATACCGGGTGCTGATGCCCTTCATCAAGGACGGATTCGAGAAGGGCGACCGGGCCTTTCACGTCGTTGACCCCAAGCACCGGCCCGACCACCTGCGGCGGCTGGAGCAGGAGGGCATTGACGTGGTTGACGCCGAGTCCAAGGGGCAACTGGAAGTCCGCCGCTGGCAGGAGGCATACATCAAGGACGACCACTTCGACCAGTACCGCATGATCGACACGATTAAGGAGGCCCTCGACCCGGCCAAGAAGCAACCGGGTCGGCTGACCCGGCTAGTCGCCAACATGGAGTGGGCCCTGGAAGACTTGCCCGGCGTCCACGACATCGTGGAATACGAAACTCGTCTGAACCACGTTCTGCCCGAATACCACGATCCCGTCATTTGCACCTATGACCTTTCTCGATTCGACGCCGGCGTGGTGATCGACATCATGCGGACGCATCCGATGGTCATCATCGGCGGCATCCTGCAAGAGAACCCCTTCTACGTCCCGCCCGACGAGATGCTGAAGGAACTGAGCGAGCGGGCGAGTCGGAACGCCGTCGCATGAGCGGTGCAGTAAACCTGGAAGTCGGCGTGGATCGCACATGGACTCATCAGCGAATGCCCTTGACGAGAACCTGCGCCTGCGGAGGACGATGCGGGATTTGGTCGCCCTTTCGACCCTGCCCGCCGTCTGGATCGGCCTCGGACCGGAGGGGATCGCCCGCAGCTTGGCGGACGTGCTGCTCAACACCCTGTCGCTCGATTTCGTCTACATTCGTCTGACCGATCTTGCCGGGAAGGGTGCGGTAGAAGTCGTCCGCAGCAAGCGCTCCCCCGCCGTCCACGTCGAAGCAGTACGGGAATCGCTGGCCCCCTTTCTCACTGCTAATCAAGCAGAGCCTCGGCCCATGATCCCCGACCCGTTCGGGGACGGGACGTTGCACGTCGCCGTTACCCGCTTTGGTGTCAGCGAAGATCACGGTGTACTCGTCACCGGCTCCTGCAACCCGGACTTCCCGACCGAGCAGGACCGGCTGCTCCTGGGCGTGGGGGCCAACCACACCGCCATCGTCGTCCAGCGGCGGCGGGCGGAAGAGCGGGTACACGAGCAGCGGGAGTGGCTGCGAGTCACGCTCGCCAGCATCGGCGATGCGGTGATCGCCACGGACACCGACGGCCGTGTCACTTTCCTGAACTCTGTCGCCCACGAATTGACGGGCTGGACGCAAGCCGATGCGGAGGGGAAAGAACTGGAAGCGGTGTTCGTCATTATTAACGAGCAAAGCCGTCAGCCGGTGGAGAACCCGGTCGAGCGGGTGCTGCGGGAGGGCATGGTCGTCGGATTGGCGAACCACACGATCCTGATCGCCAGGGACGGGACCGAGCGGCCCATTGACGACTCCGCAGCCCCTATCCGGGATGCGGCGGGCAAGATGCTCGGCGTCGTGCTGACCTTCCGGGACGTGACCGAGCAGCGCCGGGCCGAACAGCAGCGCAACGTGCGACTCGCCGTGACCCACGCTCTAAGTGATGCAGCGAATGTGAACGACGGTGCGAGCGGCGTGCTGCGTGCGGTGTGCGAAAACCTCGGCTGGGAAGTGGGCTTCTTCTGGACGGTCAACGACGAGGGCGACCGGCTCGTGTGCCGGGCAAGCTGGCACCGACCCGACGTGACGGTGACGGAATTCGAGAAGGCCAGTTGCAGCCGCACGTTTGAAAAGGGCGAAGGGCTTCCAGGTCGTGTATGGGCGAGCAATCAACCCGCCTGGATACTCGATGTCGTACATGACGCCAACTTCCCCCGCCTTTCACACGCCGTCAAACACGGTCTACACAGCGCCTTCGCCTGTCCCATTAGGGTCGGCAACCAGATGCTCGGAGTAATTGAGTTTTTCACCCAGCGCATTCAGGCTGCCGACGCCGACCTCTTAGAAACGATGGGGACGGTGGCCGGTAACGTCGGCCAGTTCATCGAGCGGAAAACCGCTGAGGAAGAGCTTCGACGAAGCGAGCACAAACTCGTTGACTTTTTCGAGAATGCGACCATCGGGCTGCATTGGGTCGGACGGGATGGAATCATTCATCGAGCCAATAAAGCCGAACTCGACATGCTCGGCTATCGGCGGGAAGAGTACGTCGGTCGCCCCATCTCCGATTTCCACGCCGATCAAGAAGTGATTTGCGACATCTTGAGGCGGTTGCAGGCGGGGGAGAATTTGGACGAGTACCCAGCCCGGCTCCGCTGCAAGGACGGACGAATCAAAGACGTTTTGATCGACTCCAGCGTAATGTGGAAGGACGGCTCTTTTGTTCACACCCGCTGCTTCACGAGAGATGTCACCGAACAAAAGCTGGCGGAAGCAACGCTGCGGGAGCAGGAGCGGCGCACTCAGACGATTTTGGAGAGCGTCACCGATGCCTTCTGTGCCTTGGATCGGGATTGGCGGTTCACCTACGTCAATCGCCAAGCGGAAGTCTTATTGGGACGGAGCCGAGAAGACCTTCTCGGCAAGAACCATTGGGAGGAATATCCGGAAACCATTGGGACCGAGCTTGAGCAAAACTTCCGACATTCTATTGCCGAAAATGTTACCGAGAGATTCGAGTTCTTTTTTCCGCCCCATAACCGCTGGTACGAGATTCATGCCTACCCGTCTCCGAATGGACTGTCAGTTTATTTTAGAGACGTGAGCCAGCGGAGGCGTGACGAAGCGGCGATACGGGAAAGCGAAGAAAAGCTGCGGCTGCTTGCCGATACGATTCCGCAGTTGGCTTGGATGGCTCGGCCTGACGGACACATCTTTTGGTACAACCGGCGCTGGTACGAGTACACGGCAACAACGCCGGATCAGATGGAAGGTTGGGGCTGGCAGTCGGTACATGACCCGAATGTGCTTCCTGATGTGTTGGAGCGTTGGAAGGCGTCCATCGCCAGCGGCGAGCCGTTCGATATGGTGTTCCCGCTTAAGGGCGCTGACGGGGAGTACCACCCGTTCCTCACACGGGTAAATCCGTTACAAGATGAAACAGGCCGAATTCTCTACTGGTTCGGGACGAACACCGACATCACGGAACTTCGGCAAGCACGGGAGGCGCTCGCTGAAAGTGAAGAGCGACTGCGGCTGGCACTCGACGCCGGGCGCATGGGCGTATGGGACTGGAACATTCGCACCGGCGAACTCAACTGGTCGGACAGCCTGGAACCGCTCCACGGCCTCGCCCCCGGCACCTTCGGCGGAACCTTCGAGCATTTTCAACAACTCATCCACTCGGATGATCGGGAAATGGTGAACGTCGCAATCCGACAGGCGCTAGAAAGTGGCGGTGATTTCTACGTCGAGTTCCGCAATGTCTGGCCGAACGGCGGCATTCACTGGATTGCCGGAAGCGGCAAGGTGTTTCCCGGTGATGACGGTCAGCCTCTTCGGATGATCGGCATTGGCTTAGACGTGACGCAACGAAAACGGGCCGAACAGACCGCCCGCTTCCTGGCCGACGCCAGCGCCGCTTTCGCAGTGCTGGTGGACTTCGATAGCACGCTTCAGAAAATTTCTTCCCTCGCCGTTCCGTCGTTTGCAGATTGGGCCACCGTCGATTTGGCCGAGGCGGACGGTTCGTTGCGGCGAGTGTCGGTGTCTCACGGCGACCCAGCCAAGGTGCAACTTGCCCACGAGGTCCATCGCCGCTTCCCGCCTGACCCTGCTTCGCCGCAAGGCGTTTGGAACATCCTGCGCACGGGTAAGTCCGAGATCGTCTCAGAGATCACCGATGAACTGCTCGTGCAGTCCGTCAAAGACGCCGAACTGCTGGGCATCATGCGGAAGCTTGGATTGAAGTCCTACATAGGGGTGCCGCTGAGCGTGCGGGGCAAGACGCTTGGCGTCATCACCTTCATTGCCGCCGAGTCGGGCCATTGCTATGACGCTTCGGACCTTGCCGTGGCGGAAGACTTGGCGAGCCGAGCGGCGATTGCTATTGAGAACGCCCAACTCTACCGGGAACTGCGGGAGGCCGACCAGCGGAAAGACGAGTTCTTGGCGACCTTGGCCCACGAACTCCGCAACCCGCTGGCCCCGATACGCAATGGGTTGCAAGTGCTGAAGCTGGCCGGTGATGGAGGCGAGATGGTCAACGAAGCTCGCTCGATGATGGAGCGACAACTCAGCCAAATGGTGCGCCTGGTGGACGATCTACTCGACGTGAGCCGGATCACCCGCAATAAGTTGGAACTTCGTAAAGCGCGTGTTTCGCTGGCGGCGATGATACAAAGTGCCGTCGAGACAAGCCGCCCGCTGATGGAACAGTCCGGGCATACGTTTTCGCTCACACTCCCTTCCGCCCCAATCTATCTCGATGCCGACTTAACTCGACTAGCCCAGGTTTTCGCCAATCTTCTCAACAACAGCGCCAAGTATACTGAGCCGGGCGGTCACATCTCTTTGATCGGGGAAGTGGCCGGAGCCGAGGTCTTGATTCGAGTGCGGGACAACGGGCTTGGCATCCCTGCCGACGCCTTGCCTCGCATCTTCGAGATGTTTTCTCAGGTGGACCGCAACATGGAGCGAGCGCAGGGCGGGCTGGGAATCGGCCTGACCTTGGTGCGCCGATTGGTCGAGATGCACGGCGGCACCATCGAGGCCCGCAGCGACGGGCCGGGACGAGGCAGCGAATTTATCGTCCGGCTGCCTATCCTGCGAACCATCCAGCAGCCGTCAAACAGTTCACCATCTGAAACAAGCATCGCAGCCGGTCCGAAACGAAAGATACTTGTGGTGGACGACAACCACGATTCCGCCACCAGTTTAGCCATGATGCTAAAACTGCTCGGCAATGAAACCACAACGGCTCATGACGGCCTCGCCGCCGTTGAAGCCTCCGAAGAATTCCGGCCCGACATGATCCTACTGGACATTGGTTTGCCGAAGCTCAATGGCTACGAATCTTGCCGCCGTATTCGAGAAGCGGCTTGGTCGAACGGCATGGTGATCGTAGCCTTAACTGGCTGGGGCCAGGACGAAGATCGCCGCCGCTCAAAAGAGGCGGGCTTCGATCACCACTTGGTCAAGCCGGTGGATTTTGACAAACTCACCAAGCTGCTGGCGCAAGTCAAGCGATGAGCCGGTCCAAGAAAGATCGTGAGTTTCAATTATTAGCTGGACTTGCCGACAGCGAGCATGAAGCTGGACCTTACGACGATTCCTTATCTATTTCCCTGACAGACTCACAGCCAGGGCCGACGCATCAAAAAACACGCTTTTACGGGGGAAAACGAGCCGTTCGTCACATCATTACATGATTTGCAGTGTTTTCGAGCGCGCGAAGTTGTAGAACGCCTGAAAACTCGGGCTATTTTGGTGCGCTGGCCCTGGACTCACAGCCAGCCTTCCTTTCATCCTTCGCTGGGACCGAACTCGGCCCGCAACTTCCTCTTAGGATCGGCCGAAAAATAACTTCTTTAGTTCTGGCCGGGCGTGATAGGTTGAACGGCGGACTAACGGATTTCGTTCGTGGAGGCCCTTGTCGTGAAGCCCTATCCTGAGCAAGTCGAACTGCACA
>Ga0163153_10004348_pt1 | contig 17927 bp, 11 predicted proteins | sample OliLakLV19MP6IB1_FD_148629 | JGI IMG/M metagenome (GOLD analysis project Ga0163153, IMG submission 148629) | Freshwater microbial mat bacterial communities from Lake Vanda, McMurdo Dry Valleys, Antarctica - Oligotrophic Lake LV.19.MP6.IB-1 | ecosystem: Environmental > Aquatic > Freshwater >... | reverse complement strand
CACCGAGCAAACGGGTAAGCCGATTGCCATCCGCGTGCTGCTGTGTCAGGTGGATGAGCGCACGCTGGGCACCAAACGCATGCGCCAGCATTTACAGGCGGAGGAACTCACGGCCTTTCAATTTCAGACCGAAATTCCACTCAACATTGAAGTGGAGTATGCCCACCAGAACGAACAGAGTGTCTTAACGTTTGCCCCGCGGTCGTTAGGGGCGATGGCGTATTTTCAGTTAACCAAGGAGGTTCTCCAGCTATGAGCACCAAAAGTTTACTGACGCAGGCTGCCGCCAACAAGCCGGCGAGCGTCCCAGCGGCGAAACCCGTCCGGATCAAAAAGACGATTACGCTCGATCCGCAGACGGTCAAAGCCCTGCACAAGCTGAGGGCGCATATTAGTATTGAAGAAGAAGCCCAAACTGACTTTGGGCGCATCATCGATGAGGCCGTCCAACGCCTGTTAAAAAGTAAGGGCTTATAATGATAGGCGTGTCAATGAACAATCGTGACGGCTCAGCTCACGCAGGGAAGCGGCGCTGGTAGGGAACGTGCAATTTGCGCACGGCATCGCGTTTGGCACGTTCGCCACGTCGATCATAGCCACTCGTTGTATTGGCATTAGCGTGGCCCATGAGTTTTTGCACCGTCGATAAGTCGACGCCGGCATCGAGCAGATCGCCGGCAAAGGTACGCCGCAGATCGTGAGGCGTAAAGGTGGCAATGCGCGCCTGCTGGCGGCGCGTAGCAAGAATGTGGTAGATGCCCTGGTCGGTTAGCCGCTCGGTGGTGATGACGCCGCCTTTATGAATCCGGGTAAACAAGGGGCCGGTCATCGTTTGGCGTGTGCCACCATTGAAGAGCAGATACAGCCAGTCGGCCAGTGCATCGAGGGCGCCCACATCTTCGATCGGCACAACCCGCGTTTTGTTGCGCTTGCCATGAACCCTGAGATTATGATGGGTCTGGTCATAGTCTTCGAGACTAAGCGAAGCCATCTCAGCCCGGCGCAGCCCGGCAATCTTGAACAGCGCAATCAAGGCTGCATCGCGCACCCCGGCGGCACTGGCATCGGCGGCACACATGGCGAGTAACGCCACCCATTCGCCAAACTGCAACGCCCGCCCCACTGCCGCTTCGGGTTTCTCCCCCGTAACAGCTTTGAAATTAATCGCGCGCTGGTACTCTTCAGCGCTCAAATAGCCCAGATTCCAGGCCGCGCGTAACGTTTGGCGCAAAGCCGACAGCATCTTATTGGCGGTGGCCGCTTCGTATTGTTCTTGCAGCACCGCGCGTACGGCTTGCGTATGTTGAAAGCGCAACGCGCCCCAGGGCAAGGTCACATGATCACATCCGCCCGTCGTCAGGATGGTGGCAATGGTATCGAGGGCTTGACGCATGGTGCGGCGGCTGCCGGCGGCGAGGCTGGCCAGATAGACCAACGCTGGGTTGCGATCAGCGGGGATGTTGGCTGCTGGGGCTAACGCAGTGGTGGCCGTCAGCAGGGCAACGGGTTGGGTGGGCGGTGGTAACAATGGCATAGCGAAAAACCTTCGTTTTGAAAACTGATCAATGTCTGGCACTTAGCCGCAACGGTTGCCAAAGGAAATGCGGCGAAGTGCTACAACCATTTTAACATGGGTTATCACTTTTGAGAACTATCATTCTCATTAGTAAATAATTGATTAAAAAAGACGTGGGGGAAATCGAAAAATTAGCAAAGCCAGACAAAAAGTGCCAACCGATTGGCATCCCTTCCATTTTTAGCGAAGTATAGTTTAGGTGACTTTTAACGCGGAGTGCTGTCGGGCGTTAACTTGGTGTCCAGATAGGTGGGGGAAGATCACACCTGTTGAACATGGTCCGATCCCTGTATGAGCACGGGATAGATGATTTACCACTTTACTTTCTCTGTGTCCTGATTTTTCCAGATATGGAGATTCCGTGATTTTACTTCATTGTTTACCTCACCTGCCCAACCAATAAATGCGACAGCCCCGGTGCCAGCACCAAAATTTACTTCTTGACCAGACGCCAAACAGAAGTAGCTTCCATCAAGTTGCAATGATCTGTATAGTTCAACACCATCTTTACCCAGATCTGTTTCCATATTTACCATATCTGCACCAGCAAAAAGACCACGCATATAATAGCGCGTGTGCATTTGAGCGAGTACACTTTTATCGATTGATGTAATACGTTGAGTAGCGAATGTCCACGATACGCCGTATGCCCGTGTCGTGTTTACAGAGTCGATAATTTCTTTGGCAAATGGATTATCATCTGCAATTTGGGGAACCCAGCGATGTGCCTCGTCTAGGATAACTTCCGCATTCACGGTTTTGCCCATCTTGAAACTCTTGGTGGCCTCTGACCTGATTTTCTTGATCAGTTCTCGCACGATGGCAGCTTGATGACCTTCTCCGTTGGCGCTTCGCATCTCCAGCAATACGATTTCGCCGTTACTTAGCACCATCTCTGCGAGTTCTCTCGCCGTATAGCGTCCGGTGTAGTATGGTTTAATCATGAAATCCCAAAAGCGGACAACGTCAGATGCCTGCGCCAATCCTCTGATTTGAGTGATAAAATTTTCCCGTTCTTTACCTTTTGTCGTAGACCAACCAAAGCCGGCTCCAATCATATCAGCAAAACCTTCTGTAATTCTATCTAACGTCAAAAGGTTAATGTCCACGTCTTTATCCTCAGTCAGCGTTGTTATCACGGTGTCCATTACAAGCTCTATTGTTTTCTTTTCTTTGCCTAGTCGTCTGTGAAAACGTTCACCCAGCAAGTTGACAATCATATAATGAGATGTCAGGCGAATATCGGATACTTTAACCATACGATAACTACGACCAGCATCTTTCAATAAATCGTGGAATGAGAAATCAAATTCGTGTTTTCTGTGCTTGTCTTCAACCACGAGATCACCTTTCGTATCAATCGCTAGCAGTCCAAGGCCCGGGTGCATTGCAAGGCGAGCGGCACAATGCTCTAATAAATAGATTGTCTTGCCAGACCCATTCTGCCCAAAGTAGATGCGGAATTTTGCTTCATCCCATCCACCGATGTCTTTCCCGTTCGGGTCTACCACATTTCCATAATGGCGATTGATAATACTGAGATTTACCTCAGGATAACCAGGCATGTAACCGGCATTAAAGTAGAATTCTTTTTCCTGCTGAAATTGAGTAAGATCACCAGCCTCAAGCGTAGCAGCAAGGGTTCCGCTCGGCGGATTCGCTTTGCGTCCGGCGATTTTCCCATGAGCGTCCACACAAGCGACGATTTCAAGCTTTGTTGTCTCAATATCCGCATCACCGCTGATATAGTCAATACGCCCGCGCTTTGCAATGATGGGTGCAAAGTTAACATCGCAATGAACCTTGCTTACTGTATCAATCGTGCCGATTCGACAAAGCATGGTCTGGTCAACGTGCCCGGTTTTTACCTCAACCTTGCATAATGAGCCTTGAAGCTGTTTACCACGCGCAACCTCAAGCACGGTACATTCAATCTTCCCGCCCCGCGTCGCATTCACACTCAAGATGTTGTCTGACATAGAAGTATCCCCTTTATATTTAGCGATAATTTTCAAAAACTTCACGGCTGTGAGTCATAGCTGCTGTCCGATACAGCTCAGCTAGTCCGCTAACGCTTTTTGAGAAACGGTCGGCAAGAAACTGATTTTCCGGCTCGATAATGTCAATATGCCTGGTGTCCCACTTGATCCGGCGCAGAATGTCTTTTAGCTGATTCTCTTTTGTTCGGTGAAATTCAACTCTGTATGCTGGCTTAAATACCCAGGGTTTATAAAACGTAAACATTAAGTTTTCTTTGTATATCTTTTCGATTTCTCTTCTAGCATCATTACCGAATTGGGAATGGACACCAAAGTTCACATTCGTGTCACTGTGCCTAATTTGAAGCGGTGAAACATATTCGTCTGGGTACAAAACTACTGACATAAGTTTCTTGTCAGACATGGGAGCAAAGCCGAGATTTTCACTGATAGAGCCTGAAAGGCCAGATTTGCTCATGGCAATTATGTGGTCGTTGCGCAAGGTGCGCAGAATTAAGCTATCGTGCCCCACACAGAACTCATTGAGCAATCTTTCCGACTCAACACTGGCGAATGTTCCATCCTTCATACTAGAAAGGGCTTGATTTGCATTGCGTAGTAGTGTCCAAAAGCTATCATCCATAATGGTTGTTTCTTCAACATCCCATAATAAGGATAGCTCTGTGCTCATTCTCATGACCCTGACTACGGTCCCCTGGTCAGGCTCAAATTGTGCCATGTAACGAAGTGCATTGGTCTTGACGTTTGCCCCATAGCGTACACCAGCCACAAGAGCAAGAAAGACTCCGCTGCGTTGATCGATTAAGCTCCCAGAATCAACCGCTGATACGGACTGTTGGAGAGGCTCACTTGGGCATCGCATGATCCCGTATTTATTAATAGTTATTGGTCGTGCATGGTTGCGCGCCGTATTTATCTGGCAATCGATCGATGCTAATTCAGCAACAAATGCTTCTAAATCATCGGTTGCGTGCGAGAGGAGCGTTGATAGTAAAACATCAGTATTCCGACTAGATTCATCCATTCGCTTTTTCCTTTATGAAAGTTTCCGGCCATCCATTTGCCTTACATGCTCTCTCTAGGTAACATCGAGCACTATCAATACCGATTGCTTTACACTTGAACTCAAGCGCAACCTTGATGGTCGTGCAACTGCCCGCAAACGGGTCAAGCACAACGGACGAAGGTGGTACGCGTAATGCGGTCAATAACATTCGTGGCAATTCTGGCGTAAACGGTGCTGGGTGCCAGGTGTCTGATACAGGCCCATGACTTTCCCATACTGTTGGGATACCGATTGATTGATCTGGAAGAATTGGAGCACCTTTGGTTAACCAGTAAATGCGTTCATCTATCGGCCGAAATAATTGTGGCGGGTTATTGTGTGTTGACTTTCGATTCCAGATGATTTCTTGTCTTAATATCCAGGGGTTATCAGGGTTATTGCAAGGATCAATCCATCTAGTTGGGTGAATAAGTTTTCCACCTAATGTTCGGCATTTGTGATTATAAAACAGAGATGCACCAGGCTTGGCAACCCTGTATAGCTCCTTGAGGGCAGCTGTCTGTCTTGCTTCGTATTCGTCCCAGGGAAAATTATCGTTGTAATCTTCGTACACAATGCCTACCCGAAAGCCTACCCCTTTCTCATTGTTGCGTGAGATAGGCTTTTCATTTCCCATGTTATATGGTGGACTAGTAATGATAATGTCTACAAATTCATTCTCAAGGAAAAATAAATCGCCAGCATTGCCATGAAATAGAGAGACGGATTCTGATAAACTTAAGTCTTGAACACAACCAACTTGCACTTCCTCTTTCTTATAGTTAATCTGGCGCTTTACTGAGCTAGGCACGCACTCCTTCTTTTTTTTGAGCCCCATTGCCTGGATAAATTCGCTTCGTTTTTCTGTCGGTAGTTCCACTTCTTTAGCAGTTGCGCTTGCTGCTACCTCTGTATGATCAATGGCTGTAATTCTTTCTGGTATTCCTTGCTCTAACACTTTCCTTGCGCTCGGCGTTGTCTGTCTACTTATGTTTAATAACTCTGATGCTTGTGGTTGACTTACCGATATGTCACTTGGCACATCGGTAAGTTTTTGTTTCAACGTGCCGGCTTTCTCTTTATTTGCTAGTCTTGCCGAAATCATGCCTCTTTGTCCCTCATCTAGGTGTTGTGTGTAGGTTTAATGAAATAACAAAGGGAAACGGATCAGTATATTCGTAGACAGATATATTATCTGTCTGAAACCAATATAATTTGCTTACATATTGCTTACATTTCGAATAAAGATTTGTCAGCAAATTAAAGCTAGGGCTACCAGCAAAGTGCAAAGCAAAAAGCCATGATGGGTGTAATGAGATTTATCTATGAAGTGGAAGAAGAAGTCAAAGTGATACGCTCTACCAATAAAGGCTACACTAATTACAATTACAGGTATAAAATATTTCTCAGAATTAAGGTTAGAATTAGAGCGAAGTTGATTAGTAGCTTTTCGGGAAGCGGTTTTCAATGCGTGTATATTATCCTTAATAGATTAGGAAGCCTAAATTCTACATGAAGAAATAGTAAGTTTTCTGCTTCTGTATTGGATATAAGGACGTATAATTTAGAAATTCGATACGAGGATTGTGGCCAAATACGGAGAAGGGCACCAGCCGCTTATCTCCCTTTAGAGCGCAGGTGCCGTGAGCTTGAGATATTTCTCCTTGGCGTCTTCCCAGGTCGAGGGATTGAGCCCCAGCTTTTTGAGGACGCGTTCAATCGGGATACCACGCTTGAGTAGTCTGACCGCACACGTATCGCGCAAAATTTGAGCGGTGACTTTCTTCGTGATACCTGCCTGCGCCGCCATTGCGGACAAAATGTATTCAATCAGGCGGGGCGTATAGGGAAAGAGCCGATCCTGGACTAGATAGGTAGCCTGATACTCAGCAAATACAGGAATAATGGTGACTGGGAGCTGAAGCGTGCGGTTTTTGGCCGCCTTCTTGCCTGCATGTTTTATCCAGACGACCGGATTGTACTGATCCGCAAAATCAAACTGCTCGACCCGTAACAGAAAGAGTTCCTCCTTTTTCATTCCGGTTTCCAGCAACAGGAGCAGCAGCAAGTAGGCGCGTGGATCGCCACTGGCGGCCGTCAGCAGGCGTCGACACTCCGCTTCATAGAGGACCGTGGGCAGGGGCGAGGTAATGCGCGGGGTTCGCAGTTGCGCGGATGGATCCGCCTGAAGTACCCCGCTAGCTTTGAGCCATTGAAAGTAGTTTTTGATCGCCGCGCCTTTACGACTAACGGTTTTGGCCTGTAAGTGTTCGCCGGTCGGGGCAGCGAGCACCTGCAACCAGTGCTGGAGGTCAAAGACCGAGATGCGGGCCACCGCTTTACTCCCCGTATACCTCCCCAGCTTCTTCAGATCGCCCGTGAAATCGCCAGCGGTGTAGGCCGAATAGTCGCCACGAGTCAGATAGGTGTAATACGCGGGTAGCGTCTCCAGCACGGTCGATTGTGCCGTGGGTGGTTTGATCGGGAACTGCGGGGGGACGAGCACCTTGCCCACGTTGGGAATCGGAAACAACGACGGCTGGTCCATACCCCGAGTATAGCACATTTCGCAGAGTCATAACGGCTCTCCGCATCTACCGCTTATATCTATGCGTTTTTGCGCGCCAAATAAAAAATGAATGCGCGGTGCGTGGGGAGAGCACCTCTGACTCTGCGAAGTAGCCAGAGAATTTAGGTAACCACTAGTATTACAGCGCAATGTCGCGCCCAATTGTTCGTGAGCGGGTGCTTTGGGTCCGAAAAATAGCTAGAATTGGACAGTTCTAAACGTAAATCGGCAGCGCCAGACGCTTTTAAGGCATTATTAGGCGGTTGATTTGCCTGATCCTGCCCGCCTGTTGTCGACATTGCGCTGTAATACTAGTCTTCTGCGGTTAAAAATCAGGCTGTACGCTCGTGATTTTGAGCTGGATCTCATTCGCGAGCGCACAATAGCTGGATTCGAGCCGCACGTTCATGCGGACGATTTGGTGGGAGCAAGCCCAGGCTGACGCTGGATAAGGTAAAGATGGCCGCTTGCTAATGAAAGATAAATCTAGCTGTATCAAGGACATCTGTAAGGCATTGGGTGTATCGCGCTCGACGCTCTATCGCTATGTGAGTCCGAGTGGCGAGATCCGGACGGCTCAAACAATCAAAGCGTGAAGAAGGAGCGCTTTCGGCTAAGAAAGCACGAGATGGTTGCTAAGTAAGAGGCGAAAGAGCTTTGTGTGTCAATATGGAGGGAGACAAATGTTCCTAAGCAATAATGCACAATGCAAGAGGAAAAGGAGGACACAAATGTCTCAACTGAAGAGAACAGTTATAAACAGGATGCTTGAAGCCCATCAGCAGTTTTTCTAGGAACATCAGAGCAATGAGTAAGTAAATCATACAGGTCAAGAAGGTTAGGCGGCCCCCATCGGTACAAAGCATACAGGACATTCAAAAGATAAAGTAGAACACATCCGATAACACTAACAAGAAATACTTTTTTCAAGAGAAAAAAGGTTGCTGTAAGAAGTTGAGTACAAAACTGAGCAATACTCTGAAGTTGTTTATTAGTAATTATCAGTCTTTGTAAATCTTCCAGTATTTTTACATCTTTTAGTATGAATTTCGTTTTCATAGAGGTGTCACTGGTACTAATAGAGAAGAGTTGTTATCTATTTCTCCAATCCAGTATATTACTTAGGGTCCTTCGTTACTAGTGGCAGAAATAATTTGGCAGATACTTTAAATGGACCAAAGATTGCAGTACCGGTATTTATATTATCTGTTGCAATAACCTTGAGATAATATTGGTCACCTGGTGATAGCGTACGATTAAGAACGAATTCGGTGGCTGATGTATCAACTATAAGAGGATTCCATGTGACCCCGCCATCGCCACTTATCAACACGATGTATGTAAGTGTATCTCCATCAGCATCGGTAGCGTTCCATTTTATTGTGTCACCAAATGTTATCGTCTGGTTCGATTGCGGCCTAGTAATCATTACACTTGGGGCATGTGAAGAGAAGAACCGTTGCGCAACGGTAACTTCAGCACTGCGCACAAAGGCAAAAGCAGCAGTATCAAAATCAGGCACACTGAACCCAAAAAATGTTACTTCCGAAGTAATTGGTAGGGTACTAATAGCGAAATCAACATAGAAAAAACTCTTATAAAGGACGTTTCCTGAAGTATCGAAAATTTCGATAGAGTAGTTCCCATTACCTGGTGGGGGATCTGGTGGTGGCACAGGCATACGATACCAGGGATTTAGCTCAACGCGACCATCGGCGTAGATAAATCCGCTTACCAAAATGGAGTGCCCATTATCCATATTGCTCTGAACCACCGCTGCCGAAGCTAGTGGATCCTTGGGTGTGCCTACCTCTATAAACTTCTGATAGGAGAACTCGGTTAACCAAGAAGGTGTATGGGTATTAAGTGATGGATCGTAGAAAAGGGCACCCATTAAATTTACAACGTGATGCTCTGAACCATCGTGCCTTTTATCGCCTGTATTCATCCTCTGTCTACGACTCGGCCAAAAGCCGTCGGAAACGTACGATGGATTATCTCGGGTACCAGTTCCATCATGATCTGGATAGCCCCAGGAATGTCCAAGCTCATGAGCTACCTCCTGCGCAAACGCTGGTAAACCATGTCCTTCTACTAATACCACATAAGATGCAGATGCAGGTGCCCAGCCCACTGGATCATCACCTGTACAGCCTAATACGCCGCACTGAAGTGTTTCTACGAAGTTTGCCGGCGTGACCGCAATAAGACGATGTGCCGAAGGGTCAACAGAGTGACCGACCAAAAATAACTCTTTAATAATGCCGTTCAACCCTAACAAGCCAATTAGGCACGGATTGAGAGGACCCAACTCGCAGTAGATATATGGCTCCGGACGATGGGGGCTACGTTGGATGAGAGTGGGAGATATCGGATATACTGCCCTAACAAGTTCAAGAGCTTCGGTGATATCTGCCTCATTGAGCGTATACTTCTCAACTGGGAAGAATAGTATGCGCTGTCCGTTAGTCCAGCCACTGACTACATTAAACGCTCGCTCCTCAATCTTTTGTCCACCGGGCCAAGTGAGAATAACATCCACTGGATATTGACCGGAAACTGTGGGTCTGAGATCCTCGGCGATAAAATAGACCTGACGTTGAGTTGAGGCATTAGCAGGAAAGCTCAAGCTAGTAGCAACAGTTTCAAGTTGAAACGAATCATTCCAGTACTCTGGACTGTTTAGAAAAAAGGTAGGTAGCTCCTGTTGGATATTCTTGTCATTCCTATAGCGGAGTGTAAGTTGTACATCATTAACTTCCTCATAGGTGCGACCAATGACTATTACTTTGACAGCCAACGGTTTATTTACTACCAAATCAGCACCCTCGACTACCTGAACTGGTACAATATCTATTGAAAAATCTGCTGTGGGCAACTGGTTAAAGTTGGCAATAATGTTCTTATCCCCATCCATTGTCACACGTAAGGGATTCGTGTTGCTACTCGCCGATCCGCTCCATTGACTGAACACATAGCCAGAGCTTACCGTAGCAGTCAACAATATCGAGGTGCCGAATGTATACTTAGTCCCCTGGCAATTGGGTAAAGGTGCTGAGACGACGGTTCCTCCCCTACTTGGGCTTATAGTAGTTGTTAATGTGAAACAAGTGGCTTGGGACTGTACTGTAACAGTTATATCATCGTTGTTGGTAAGTTGACCATCGCTGGCCGTAAGGCGCAAAATGTAAGTACCTGGGCTAGAGAAGGTGACGGTGGTGTCCACCGCATTAGGGCTAGCAAAGGTAACGGTGCCAGACCCCGTGATTTTGCTCCAAGTTACTGTCACTGCATTGGGCGGGTTAGGTAGCCCATCGTCCGTTACAGCCGCATCTAGGGTTGCATTGCTTGGCAAGATAATCGTCTGGTTCACTCCCGCATTTACACTGGGTGCCTGGTTGGTGGCTAATTGGGTAACGGTAATACTGATGGTCGCAAGGTTAGAATCAGCCTTGCCATCATTTACCTTAAAGGTAAAGCTATCAGCGCCAGTGAAACCGGTTCTAGGCGTATAGGTCAGGTTAGGGGCTGTACCGGTCAGCGCGCCATTCGCAGGACTGCTGATGAGGATGTAAGTCAGCGGGTCATTATTGGCGTCAGATGCGGTGAGCGTGATGGTCCTGGGCGTGTTTTGCGCGGTAGTGACAGTTTGATTATTAGCCACCGGTGGGGAATTTACGGGTGGTAGTGTACCAGTGAAACTCCTGTCGATTACATTCGGCGGCACAGCAACCGAGAGCCAAGGAGGCGAGAAAGTATAGCCGCTCTTGCTTGGCGTCAGCGTATAGGTCCCGGTCGCCAGCCCAGGAAGGATGTAATTACCGCTCGCATCGGTAGTAGCGCCATGTCCTGCGCCATCTGCAATCGTTACCCCTGGAATGGGATTATTTGCTGCTGGTGTTACAGTAACTCGGATCGTAAGAGTCCCATCATTGTTCTGAAACTGTCCTGTACAATCATTCATCGATAGCTGGAGCGTGCCACTACTTTGCGCAGAGAATGATCCGGTATTCCCAATGAATTGAGCGGTACCAGTTGTAATACGCCCGATCAGGCTGCCCGTATTCACTGATGGAAGAAGGGTACATGCGTCAGTTCTTCCGGTTTGACCATTCGCGTCTGTATAAGGGTCTAGCCCTGTCCAAATAGTCCACGCCCCAGAGAGATAGGTCACCTGTACTTGGTCGCCGGTTTGTACTGTAATCCCCGTATCTTGCCACTCGATATGGGAAGCAACACCTACTTGGCTCTGGGAAAATTGACCATCGGTCACCCGGCCAGAGATAGAGGAAGTAGCCTGGTTGAAGTTAGCTATGAGGTTCTTATCCCTATCCATTGTTACGGATAATGGGTTCGCGTTGCCACTGGCTGCTCCACTCCATTGGCTAAACACATAACTAGCGTTTGCTGTGGCAGATAGTGACACCACAGTGCCTGGCGTATACTTATTTCCTGCGCAATTGGGTAAAGGTATCTTGGTAATCGTTCCCACACCACTGGGGATGATGCTGGTATTCAATGTGTAACAAGGCGACTGCTGCACATCATCGTCGATAATCGTCAAAGTTGCACCAGCAGGTATACCTAATGTGCCATTGCTGGGATTGCTCAGCGTTAGATTGATTGTCTCATCTGACTCGTCGAGGGTATCGTTTGTGACCTGCACGGTGAACGTCTTGCTCGTTTCACCAGGATTATAGGTCAGCGTGCCACTGGCCGCTGTATAATCACTGCCAGCGCTTGCCGTGCCATTAGTAGCAGCATAGTTCACCGTCACCTGAGAGGTCAATGCTGCATTCAAGGTAACCGTAGCCGTCGCTGTACCAGCATTTTCATTGACAGTATAGCTTGCTGCGGTGAACTGTACCGTTGGAGGGGGTTGTGATACAAGCTCAACATCATCCCACCAAGTAATTATACCAGGAGGCGCATATTGTATATTGATTTTTAAGGTCCGAGTTAGTTTTCCCGTCCCTGAACGTGCTTGCGCTGTTGGTATAGTTGTCGTTGCTTGAGTCCAGGTGATTGAGCAGTTAAATGGTACCTGGGTGTTCAGAGTCGAATTACCATCTTCATCAAAGCCTTGAAACTGTACATAAACACTACTACAAGGGCCGTGATTTTTGTACCATACTAAAAAGTTATAGTCAGGTGGTGAATTGGGCAGAGTAACTGTAGCTGACCATTTAGCCTCACAGTCGAAAACATATAGAGTGCGGAGAGAATATGTGCCACTGTGAGCCTCACTTGCATCTCGACCCATCCACCCGCTGAGAGCACCACATGTGGGAGGCCACCCTGCTGGGATATCTGGGTTATTAGGATCTGGAACTTCAAAAGAAGGGTTAGGCGCTAAATTGTTTCCCTGCTGCAGTACTTCCAGGAAATCTTGGCGCGCGGCAACTGGAGGCACAGCAATCGCGCGCAAGGCAGGCAGTATTGATTGCGCTTGAAGCGTCGAGAATTGAGCCTTACCGAATAGCAACAAGGCGAACAAAGCAACACTTACTAGATAGGCTAAGTGGCGACGGTTCACGACGAGCCTCCTTGCGTATTATGCGACTTAAGGTAACTGCTCTACTGCTCTGCCGGGAAGACTCAAGTTATATGGGTGCTGTGATCCGAATTTCTATACATCACTGATATTCAGTTCGGGCTATCGTGCCATACGTGTAGATAGCACATGAGCATGCGCAGACGGAACAAAATATGTAATCGCCAGCAGGGTAAACTATAAAGTGGGTTAGGAAACAAATGCAGGGTAAATCTCTACTAAAGTATACTACCCTTTTCTCTCTCTCATGCAATTCTACTGTGTTCAATCCAGTGAGCACCGTGAATCCAACCCCCGTCCTTTCGGGCGCCATCTACGCTGATTTACTATACACTCATGCTGTCAAGTTAAACTTGACACCCCATATACGATAGCCAAGGAAGTATATGACTACCTTGAGTTCCCTATCTACCTTACTCTCCCATTTAAAAGGCTACGGCGATGGTGGTCAACTGAAAAAAGAAGCAATGCAGGAGGTTGAACTGGTCCTCGCTGAACTCAACCTGAGCCGCCGTCAGTTTCTAAAAGAAGCCACGCAGCTGGGGTTCCAAATTACCACGGTGACCTCTCTAGGCAACTGGATCAGTTGTAAATACGTACCTACCTCGCAGCATGTCGATCGCTTGCTTGAGGCATTAGATGCTGTCCTGCTCAATCGAGGCAAGGTGAAGATTTCTCAAGAGAAGTTGCGCGAATCATCAGCCCTGCAGGAACAAAGCTTACAGGACTTTCGACGGGAAATTCAAGACATAGAGCAAGCAATTTTGGGACTCGAAGACACCATCTCTTGGATGAATCTGTCGGAGTTCCCTCCGGCTACCAGCTCCCTCTCCCCTTCTTTTATTCCCCTTACCCGTCAGCATGGCATGACCCGGCTGAAAATTATCTATGATGTGCACGAACAAGCCGTAGAGGCGACCATGCTTCCCCAGAGCTTGCCACACGCAGTACTAGTTGCCAAAACAGCGATCATCTTGTCCCATTTCCTGTTAGAAACAGGCGAAGCCGAGTATGCCTGGACGATGGCGGATGAGGGCGCCCATATTTTGGCCGATGCCCTGACTCGCCTGCCGCGCCGGCGAGAAGATACCTTTGCTGCTTACTCCCCCGTGCCTATGTATTCACAAGTCACGTTGGCCGACCTCGAAATCTTTGGCTATTTGCGGCGCGGCAATGCGTTTGCCAATCTGGCCAGTCAGGCCCGTCGCCCAGGCAAACAGACTGAACTCCTCACGTTAGCCAGTGCTTCCTACCAAACGGCTTTAGAGAAAGTGGAACGCGTACCCGATCGAGAACGGCTGAAACCAGGCATTTTGCGTGAGCTAGCCGCCTTGCTGATTCAAACGGGTACAAACACCAGCAATTACGAAGAAGCGGAAACCTTGGCCCGTCGTGCCGCCAACGCGTATCACCACATGGCTGTCCCCGACGACCCCCTCCTCTATTATTTGTGCCAGGTCACCTTAAGCCGAGCATTGATCGCTCAGGAAAAATTTGTGGAAGCAGCCGCAGCATTGCAAGCGGCCAGAGCGGCGGAAGCGTACGGTCGTGAGCGCCGGTGGGTGGTACCTGGCCCCTTGCACCAGGTGATGCTGTTACGCACGGAAGCGGCGTATTACCTGGCACGCATCCAACGTGAGGGCCGTAACTCCAGCGAGCGTAACTTATTGAAAGCGGCCTGGCAGCAAAAAATGGTCGAGAGTCTAGAACTGGCACGCGCGGCGGATCTCAAGGATCAAGGGCAGAAAATTGAACAGACGATGCGGGGGTTAGGCAAAGAATTTAGGCACCTTATCTTCAATGAGATAAAAGGTTAAAGTAATGATGTACACCCAACGGCAGAAAGAGCTGTAATCGCAAGCTGGATCCCTGCAAGGAGCAGATCCTGGGTGATCTGGCGATTCCTCTCCCCTACTCATCGATTTTGAAGATGATTAATAATCAACTACCAACACCAGTGAACTACAACGCCCTACGTTATATGTGGAGAATGATGTAAAGTTATAACAGCTTGTCACATCTTCTTTCGCCGTTTACCCCTTTTGACAGATCAATACATCTCAGGCTAGACTTGGCAAATGGATATCATACAAATATCATTTGGAGGCCACTATGCAAACTATGCCACAGGTTGTGCCCGTTTCTGAGCTCCGCAATCACCATCGAGAAGTCTTTGATCTATTAAACAAGGGACCCATCATCCTCGCCCAACGTAGCAAAGCTGCAGCCGTTTTGGTTTCCGTTGAAGAATGGGACCGACAGGCAAAACGGTTACAAGAATTAGAATGGCGTGAAGATATTCGTCATGCTGCGAAAGCCGCCAGAGAAACCACGGAGCCGGATCTCAGCTACGAGCAATTCATGACGGAACTGAGGTCCTCCCATGCAGGTGCCTGAGCCGATTTGGACCATCCGGTTTGCCGCGACCGTTCGTCAGCTATTTTCTCGTATTCCGCGGGGTGAGGCCGCCCGCTTTGATACCGCTATCCAACTATTGCGCCGAGGGCCGATCAATCTCCCCGATAGTGAGCAAGTGGACGATAACACCTATCAATATAGCGCTAATGGCTATCGGATTGCGTTTGAAATTGTGCAAGACGCTAAGACGACAGTTCGTGTAATCGCCTTCAAGAGAAAAGTTGAAGGCGAGTGACAAACCAAGGATAAAGGCCGAGCACAAATTGATTTAAATGTTTCGAAGATTACGCATAATCACTTATGGTATGTTCATCACACCAGCCTGAGTTATTATATTGCTACTCGAAAACTGGCCGCAGCAATCCGGCAAAAAGCCTTGACTCTGTCTAATGGTCGAGTCGCTGCTCCACAGAGCTATGGTGGAGCGGCCTAAATAGCCGAAACCACATGGGTTCTTAATGTTCAAGAAAAATTCTCACTTTTTGCAAGGCACTTGCCATTTTGAGTAATAAAATACTCAACTATTCCCAATAGACGTATCTTTTATTTTTATATAAAAGGAGTCTTCCTTGCCCGCGGAACTACGTCTGCAATTTAATCGCTTGCAGGGCGACCCAGCGCCGCCGCTGGACGCGCCAGTGCCCGTTACTGTGCATCTGATGCTTGATGGCAACAACGCCGGCGACACCGAATGTTTTGACTTTGTCAACCCGTTGGACGACAAGGTGCTGGGCGAGCTGCGCTGGTACATTGAGCGTTATCCCAGTTGGCCAGTTGGCCCAGACTACACCCGAGCTGAGCAGTTGGAGACTACTTTGCCACGTTGGGGGCACCAACTATTCGACGCTATCTTCCAGCGGTCGGCAAACGCTATGCGCCTCTTGGCAAACTTTGATGCGAACCGCGGTAAGGGTGGACTGCTCACTATCGACAGCACCGAGCCGCGCATCCTGCGCCTGCCTTGGGAGTTGCTGGCCGACGAGGGGGGCTATCTCTTCTCCAAACGTCCGCCGGTGAGTATTCGTCGCCGTTTGCACCGCACGCGCCATCTGCCCTTGGCCCCCTTTACGCTACCGGTGCGCATCCTGATGGTGGTGAGCCGGCCCGACGGCGCCGACTTTATCGACCCACGCAGCTCCGCCACGCCTTTGTTAGACGCAGTGGAAGATCTAGCTGGGCAGATGGTGGTTGAGTTCCTACGCCCGCCCACACTGGCAGCACTCACCCGCCGCCTGCGCGACGACACCCTGCCACCTGTGCATGTGCTCCACTTTGATGGCCACGGCGTCTACGACCCGATCATTGGCCTCGGGCGGTTGTTTTTTGAGGATGAGCAATACCAATGCGATCCGGTCGACGCCGAGAAACTTGGTACACTGCTCAACGAGAGCAAGATCCCGCTCGTGTTGCTCGAAGCCTGCCAGAGCGCTACGCCCGATGAGCGCAACCCCTTTGGTAGCGTGGCCGCCCGGCTGATCGAAGCGGGCATGGGCGGCGTCATCGCCATGAACTACAGTGTGCTGGTAGAGACGAGCAAGCGGCTGGTAGGCCACTTCTATGCCGCCTTGGCCACTGGCCAACCGGTGAGCGTTGCACTTGACCAGGCTCGCTTCGAGCTGCTCGCCGACACCAAACGCTTCACCCTCTACCGAGGCCCCACCCAAGGCAAAGAGATTATCCACCTCCAGGACTGGTTTGTTCCTGCACTCTATCAGCAGGAGCAGGAGTTACAGTTGGTTAGACCACAGGAGCTTGGAACATTATTAATTATCAGTGAACACTTATCTGTGATCCGTCTGCCACGCCAACCGGAACGGGCTGGTTTTCCGCCGCCACCGCATCATGGCTTTCATGGCCGGGCGCGTGAGTTGTTGGATCTAGATCGCACCTTTGCCAGGCAGTCGATTGTCCTGCTGCATGGCTTTGGCGGACAGGGCAAGACTTCGTTGGCTACCTATGCTGCCGAGTGGCTGGTACGTACCGGGCGTTTTGCCCGCGCCGCCTTTGTCTCGTTTGAAGGTGGTGGTGGACTGGAACTAACATTGCGCGAACTAGGTAATGCTCTGGTCAGCGACAACTTTGCGCTCCAAACCGGCGACCCCATTGCGGCAATCGGTGCAGCGCTGGCCGCCATCCCAACCCTAGTCGTCTGGGATAATCTTGAATCGATCCTGGCCAACGGCGACGTGGCTCTACCGGGTGAAGCCCTCCAAGAATTGTTGGCTGCGGCAGCCACCTGGTTTGCTCCTACAATGGTAAATCTAAAATCCAAAATCCAAAATGCCCATTCCGCCCTCCTCATCACTACCCGCGATCCAGCCCTCCCCCATGCCGCTTTCGTCCCCGGGCGGACCTGTCGCCATCATCTCCTAGCGGGGCTGCATCCTCCCGACGCGCTGGATCTGGCCGCTACCATTCTGGCCGACCATAATTTGGCTCGCCCGCCGCGCGAGCAACTGGCGCAACTGATCACCTTTCTAGGTCATCACCCGTTTTCGCTGCAACTGGTGCTCCCCCAGTTACGCCAGACACCGGACGTGGCCACTATCGTCAACGAATTCGAGACGTTGCTGCCTGGCTTTAAACAGGGTGCAGGCCAGGAGCGTAACCAGTCGCTGCAAGTGAGCCTTACCTTCTCGTTGCGCCGCTTGGGTATGGATGTGCAACAGGTGCTGCCGCGATTGGCCGTCTTTGCAGGGCGCGCCTTTGAGAACGACTTGCTGGCGATTACCCAGATCAACCCCACTCTCTGGCAGCGCGTTCGA
>Ga0163153_10004346_pt1 | contig 17929 bp, 12 predicted proteins | sample OliLakLV19MP6IB1_FD_148629 | JGI IMG/M metagenome (GOLD analysis project Ga0163153, IMG submission 148629) | Freshwater microbial mat bacterial communities from Lake Vanda, McMurdo Dry Valleys, Antarctica - Oligotrophic Lake LV.19.MP6.IB-1 | ecosystem: Environmental > Aquatic > Freshwater >... | reverse complement strand
TTCAGTCCGTGGCCGAGGCGGGCGTGCTGGGTGGTGATGGCCTGTAACTCCCGGGCTTTGTCGGAGAGTTTCTCGAGTTGTTGATCGAGCAGGCTCTTCTCCGCCTCGGCCTGGCCCAGCAGCGATTGGTTGTCTTCCAGCGAGACCCTGGCCCGTTTGATGTCCAACAACTCGGCCCTCACCCAGAGCCCGCAGAGGAGAACCAGCAGGATGGCGCAGAAAATGAGCAGCGCCCGCCCGAGATAGGCGAGCAGGAGGGAGAGGAGCAGGTTCATGGATCAACTGCCTGCGCAAGAATGGCCGGCCAGGCTTCCCGAACTGCCGGACACCGGGGTCACGCCAGGCTGGTGAGGCTGGTGAGGCTGGCGAGGCTGGCGAGGCTGGTGAGGCTGGCGAGGGCCGCCTCGTAAGCGATCGCCTTTTCGGTGGTCCCCGCGACGGTCAGACCCAGGTCGTGCAGCAGGCCGTCGTCGAGTCGGTAGATCCAGCCGTGCACGGTCAGGTCCTGGCCGCGGTCCCAGGCGTCGCGGGCGATGGTGGTCTGGCACACATTCACGACCTGCTCGATGACGTTGAGTTCGCAGAGCCGGTCGTGGCCGACGGCGCCGATGCCGAGGGGGGTGAGGCAGTCTTGATGCTTCTGGCGGACATCCTCGACATGGCGAAGCCAGTTGTCGCTCAGGCCGAGCCGGTCCCCTCGAAGCGTGGCGCGCACGCCACTGCAGCCGTAGTGGCCGCACACGATGATGTGGCGCACCTTGAGCACCTCGACGGCGAATTGCATGACCGAGAGGCAGTTCAGGTCGGTGTGGACCACAATGTTGGCGATGTTGCGATGGACGAACAGTTCGCCCGGCAGCAGGCCGACGATTTCGTTGGCTGGCACCCGGCTGTCAGAACAGCCGATCCAGAGGTAAGCCGGGCTCTGCTGCTGCGAGAGCTGCGTGAAGAACGTCGGGTCTTCCCGCCGGATCCGGTCGGCCCAATCCCGGTTGTTGTCGAAGAGTTGCTGGATCGTGGTCATGCGAAGTGAAGCGGGTGGCTGGGGTTCCGTGCGGGTCGATTGTTCGGGTATCCGCCCGCCGTGGGCGAGGCGGAAAATTCGTCCGGTGCGTCGATGCGAACCTTGCGCCCGCTGCGGCGCCGGGGCTAATGTCCATCTCTTTCCGTCCCCCGCAACCCTGCAATCCCGCCATGGCCAAGAACGAAATCTCCACTGCAACTCCCGCCGAAGACCGCGCGCTCGCCGCGCAGCGCAAGAACCTCGACCTCGCGATCCAGCAGATTGCGAAGGATTACGGCGAGGGGGCGATCATGCGGTTGGGGGACAGCCGTCATCTCGATGTCGAGGTGATCCCGACCGGGAACATCCTCATTGACCGGGCTTTGGGCGTGGGCGGTTTCCCGCGCGGACGCGTGGTGGAGGTGTTCGGGCCGGAGTCGTCGGGCAAGACGACGCTCACGCTGACGGTGATCGCGCAGGCGCAGAAGCTCGGCGGGCTGGCGGCGTTCATCGATGTGGAGCATGCGCTCGATCCGCAGTATGCGAAGCGGCTCGGGGTGAACCTCGACGACCTGCTCGTCTCCCAGCCCGGCTCGGGTGAAGAGGCGCTCCGGATCTGCGAGGCGCTGATCCGTTCCAACGCGCTGGACGTCGTGGTGATCGACTCGGTTGCGGCCCTTGTCACGCGGGCCGAGCTCGAGGGTGAGATCGGCGACGCCACGGTCGGCGCTCAGGCCCGGCTCATGAGCGCGGCACTGCGCAAGCTGACCGCGCTGATCGCCAAGGCCCGGACCTGCTGCATTTTCACCAACCAGATCCGCGAGAAAATCGGCGTAATGTTCGGGAATCCGGAGACGACGCCGGGTGGCAGGGCGTTGAAGTTTTACTCGAGCGTCCGGATCGACATCCGCCGCATCCAGCAGATCAAGCAGCCGGATGGGGTGGTGATCGGCAACCGGACGAAGATCAAGGTGGTGAAGAACAAGGTGGCGCCGCCATTCACCGATGCCGAGTTCGACATCATTTACAACGAGGGCATCTCGGGGGTTGGTTCGCTGCTCGATCTCGCCATCGAGAAGAACATTCTCGAGAAGCGCGGTTCGTGGCTGAGCTACAACGGCACGCAACTTGCCCAGGGACGCGATGCCGCCAAGGAAGCGCTCAAGGCCGACCCGGCGCTCTACGCGGAGATCGAGACCAAGGTGAAGGCGGCGCTCGACGCGGCGAAGAAGTAGCGGCGGCGCGGGGGGGCGGTGCGGTCTTCCGATGCGCCTCGCGACAAGGCTGCCGCCGGGGCAGGGCAATGCATGACTGCGATAATGAGCAAGTAATCGGAATCAATGGAGTAAAGAACTGCGTATGGGTTAGGCCCCGTTGAGTTTGGAACGAAAGCTTTCAATTCGAGGAAGTCTCAAACCGCCCCGATGTTGCCGGGGAGAGGTTCTGAGTCGCCAACCGACAACCGATGAAAGGCCAGCCGCGCGCAGCGAAACCAATCCGGGCCGGATCGAGGGCGATCCGATTCGCGAGCTTGACGATCGACTCGCAGATCTCAGCCCCTCCGTTGTAGCGGCGGCTCTCCCGAAGGGGTGCCGCCGGGGGCGGGTCCGCACACCGCCTGCCCGGTGGCACGTCCCTGGCTGCGCAAGGCTCCGCCAGGGACAGAGCCACCGCTCCAACAGAAAGGATTCGATGCTCGGGGCCGAAGTCGGGGCCCTTCAAGCGCTGTCTCACGCGTTGACCGGCGGCAATCCCGCCAGCGCGGCGGCGATCTCCTCCGCGGGATAGGCGTAGTTTTTGAGCTTCCCGCCGAAGTAATCGATGTAGGCCTGCATGTCGAAGTGGCCGTGGCCGCACAGGTTGAAGAGAATGGATCGCGACACACCCTCCTCGCGGCACCGGATGGCTTCGCGGAGGGCACCGGCCACCGCGTGATTGGCTTCGGGGGCGGGGACGATGCCTTCGGCACGCGCGAATTGGACACCGGCTGAAAAGGCCTCCAGTTGGGGCACCGCCGTGGCCTCGATGAGGCCGAGGTCGAGCACGTGGCTGACCATCGGCGCCATGCCGTGGTAGCGCAGTCCGCCCGCGTGGAACCCCGCGGGAACAAACGTGCTGCCGAGCGTGTGCATCTTCACCAGCGGCGTGAGATGGGCCGTGTCGCCAAAATCATACGCAAACCTGCCCCGCGTGAGGCTCGGACAGGCATCGGGTTCCACCGCGACAAGGCGAACGTCGCGTCCGCCGCGCAGCTTGCGCCCGAGATAGGGGAAGGCGATGCCGGCGAAGTTGGATCCCCCGCCGGTGCAGCCGACAATCACGTCCGGCTCGTCGTCCGCCAGCACGAACTGTTCCATCGCCTCGATCCCGGTCACGGTTTGATGCAGCAGGACATGATTGAGCACGCTGCCGAGCGCGTATTTGGTGTCGTCGCGGCCCGCCGCCACTTCGACCGCCTCCGAAATCGCAATCCCGAGGGACCCGGTGCAGTCCGGATCCCGTTCCAGGATCGCGCGTCCGGAGGCAGTTTCGACGCTCGGACTGGCGGTGACGGTGGCCCCGAACGTTTCCATCAGGGCCCGCCGGTACGGTTTCTGATTGTAGCTGACCTTGACCATGAACACCTGGCACTCGATCCCGAAGAAATTGCAGGCCATGGCGAGGGAAGATCCCCACTGTCCGGCCCCGGTCTCTGTCGCCAGCCGTTTCACCCCCGCCTCCTTGTTGTAATAGGCTTGGGCGATGGCGGTGTTCGGTTTGTGTGAGCCGGCGGGGCTTACGCCTTCGTATTTGTAGTAGAGGCGCGCGGGCGTCCCCAGGGCAGCCTCGAGTCGACGCGCGCGGAAGAGCGGCGACGGACGCCATTGGCGGAGAATGTCCCGGACCGGTTCCGGGATCGGGATGTCCCGTGCCGTGGAGACTTCCTGCTCGATCAGCGCGTCGGGAAAGATCGGTCGGAGATCATCGGGAGTGATCGGTTGTCCGGTGCCCGGATGGAGTGTCGGCGCCAGCGGTTTGGGAAGGTCGGCGGCCAGGTTGTACCAGGCGGTGGGAATTCGGGACTCGTCGAGGAGGAATTTGACCGTCTTGGGGGTGGGCATGGGAACGGTGATAAGCTTGCGCGGTGCGCGGGGTCAATGCGTGAGGGGAAGCGTGGGGGGAAGCCGAACGAACGCAGCGACGCGGGGAACGCCGGGGTTGATGAGGCGCAGGTCATGGAAAGCCAGTGCCGCCGTTGTGACTCCGGCTCGTTGTGCGGGCTGCTGAGCCACGCTCGGAGGAGTGGGAGGACGGGCCGGAGCGGATGGACAAGCCGCTACCCCTTGTGCAGGCGATTGCGGATCCGGCTGCTCGCCCACCGGGCGTGTTCGCCGATGAGGGGTTCGGGATCGGCGGCGGCTTGTTCCAGGGCGGGGAGATCGGCGGCGGTGCCGACGTTGCCGAGTGCCACGCAGACGTTGCGCAGGAACCCACGGCGTTTGATGCGTTTGATGGGCGAGTTGCGGAAGAGTTTTCGGAAGGCGTCATCATCGAGCGCAAGGAAGTCGCGAAGCGGCCAGGCGGTGGTGTGCGGGCGGGCGGCGAAAGTCGCTTCGCGGGAAACGGCGGCGAACCGGTTCCACGGGCAGGCGTCGAGGCAATCGTCGCACCCGTAGATCCGATCGCCCATGGCGGCGCGGAACTCCTCCGGGATCGGCCCTTTGTTTTCGATGGTGAGGTAGGAGATGCACCGGCGCGCATCGAGGTGATGGGCCGCCGTGATGGCGTTGGTCGGGCAGGCCGCGATGCAGCGCGTGCAACTCCCGCATCGGTCGGGCAGGGGATCGTCGGATGGGAGTTCGAGCGTGGTGAGGATCGCGGCCAGAAAGAACCAGGTGCCCAGGCGCGGGTGCAGGAGCATGGTGCTTTTGCCGTGCCACCCGATCCCGGCGAGCGCGGCGACATCGCGTTCGAGGACCGGGCCGGTGTCGACATACGATTTCTGGGCGCCGCCGTGCGCGGCCAGAAAGGCATCGAGCGTGCGCAGCCCGTCCCCGATGAGATCGTGGTAATCATCGCCCCAGGCGTATCGGGCGACGCGTCCGACCGCCGGTTCGCCCGGGCGGGTGGCGGGAGGGGCTCCCTGCCAGTAATTCAGGGCGAGCACCACCACCGAGCGGGCGTCGGGAAGCACCCGGCGGGGATCGGCCCGGCGTTCGGGGTCGCGTGCCATCCAGGCCATGCTGCCGTGCCCGCCTTCCCGGAGCCATGCATGGAAAGCCTCGGCATGCGGGGCCTGCACGGCCGGGGCGACCCGGCAGAGGTCGAACCCCACCGCCGTCGCCTTGGCGATCAGGCCTTGCTTGAGTTTGGCGGGTGGAAGGTTCACGGGCGGATCCCGCAGGCAAGGGTCAATCGCGGCGTCCGGCGCGTGCGTGGATTTCCGCCTGCCCGAGAATGAGGCGGACCGTTTCCGAGATCGCAAGGCCGGTGGTGTCGAGGGTCCAGTCCGCCGTTTCGCGGTAGAAGGGGGTGCGTTCCCCGAGCAGTCGCTGGATGGTTTCGCGCGGGTTCCCACCCTGCATGAGCGGCCGTTTGCGATTGCGGCTGACCCGTTGCTGGATTTCCTCCTCCGTGGCCGAGAGCCACACGACGAACCCGAGTTCGCGCAGGCGGGCCCGGTTGGCGGGAGCGAGCACGATGCCGCCGCCCGTGGAAAGAATGCGCGGGCATCGGGGATCGAGCTTGGCGAGCGATTCACTTTCGACTTTGCGGAACGCCGCTTCGCCGTGCATCCGGAAAATTTCGGGGATGGTCAGTCCGGCGCGTTCGACGATGAGATCGTCGGTGTCCTCGAACGGAAGGTCGGTCGAGCGCGCGAGCCGGCGTCCGATCGTGGTCTTGCCGGTGCCCATGAATCCGATCAGCACGATGCTTTCCGGACCGGTGGGGTTTGGCGGGAGCTGGGTCGAAGGGTTGGCGGGGTGGGTCACGGGTGCGGGCTTGCTCCCGGATTACGCCATCCCGCGCGGCGTGAGGCGACGCATTTCGTCCCGTCAACCCTCGTTTAACGGATCAGAGATTGACGAGCGCGCGGATTTCGGGCATCGACGCGCCCGACATGATGTTTCTGGGACTTTTCGGGCTTCTATTTCTCGCCTTTTTGGGCGGGGTTTGGTGGGCGTGCAAAACGGAGTAGGGGACGGGAAGTTCCCGGGCTGGAGCGTTTTGACATTGGCGCCGGGCGGTCGGACGGGGTAGTCTTCCAGCACCGACCCCGCCCGACATGGCCCGCATCGACTCATTTTTCAAGTTGATGAAGGAGCAGAAGGCCTCCGACCTTCATCTTTCGTCCACCAATCCGCCGATGTTGCGGATCAACGGTGATCTCGTCCGCGTCGATTATCCGCCGCTCTCGAGTGACGAGCTCAAGGAACTCGCCTACGAGATTGCGCCGGAGCATCGGATCAAGACGTTCGAGGAAACCGGGGATGTCGATTTCGGCTACGAGATTCCGGAGTATGCGCGGTACCGGGTGAACTTTCTCAACACCCGCAATGGGATCGGGGCGGTTTTCCGGCTGATCCCGAGCACGGTGCAGACGCTCGATGAGCTCGGGTTGCCGCCGATCCTCAAGAAGTTTGCCTCGCTCCCCAAGGGGTTGATTTTGGTGACCGGCCCGACCGGTTCGGGAAAATCGACGACGCTGGCGGCGATGGTTGATTTCTGCAACCTGCACCGGCACGACCACATCATCACCATCGAGGACCCGATTGAGTTCGTGCATCGCAGCCAGCAATGTCTGGTGAATCAGCGCGAGGTGGGCATTCATACCAAGTCGTTCTCGTCCGCCCTGCGTGGCGCGTTGCGCGAGGATCCGGACATCATTCTGGTCGGCGAGATGCGCGACCTGGAAACGATCGATCTCGCGTTGTTGGCGGCGGCGACCGGGCATTTGGTGTTTGCGACGCTGCACACCTCGAGCGCGCCGAAGACGGTGGACCGCATCATCGATGTGTTCCCGACCAACCAGCAGAACCAGATCCGGACCTCGCTGGGCGAGTCGCTCAAGGGGGTGGTGGCGCAGGGGTTGTTCAAGCGGATCGACAAGCCGGGGCGGGTGGCGGTGCTCGAGGTGATGGTTTGCGACGACGCCATTGGCAACCTGATCCGCGAGGGCAAGACGCACCAGATGGCGGGCATGATCCAGGTGGGCAAAAAGAAAGGGAACATGCCCTTCGACGATGCCCTGATGCAGTTCATGCAGCAGGGGGTGATCGCGCCGGAGGATGCTTATGCGAAGAGCCTCGACAAGAAGAAGTTCCGCCCGTTCCTGAGCAAACCGCCCGAGGACGAGGAGTGACCCGCCGGAGGAAGCCATGACAACGCGCGAGCTTGACCGGATTCTGGAGACGCTGCTGCGGAGCGGCGACGGGATCTCCGACGTGATTTTCAGTGTGGGACGCCCGTTGCAGATCGAGGCGTTCGGGGCGCTCAAGCCCGTGGTTTTTGAGCCGGAGATTCGGGAATTGACCGCCTTCCAGACCGAGCAGGTGGCCCTCTCGATCATCGGCAATCATCCCCGTCTGTTGCACGACCTGCATTCGTCCGGGTCCTGCGACACCAGCTACGCCCTGGGAAGGGATGCCCGGTTCCGTGTGAACATCTTCCGCCAGCGCGGTTACCTCACCGTGGTGATGCGCAAATTGCAGGCGGAAATTCCGACCATTGAGGAACTCAGCCTGCCACCACTCTTCCGCCAGGTCGCCCGTGAAAAGAACGGCCTGGTGCTGGTCACCGGTGCCACGGGGCATGGGAAGACGACTTCGCTTGCCACCATTTTGGGCGAGGTGAACGAGACGCAGGCGGTCCATGTGGTGACGCTTGAAGATCCGGTTGAGTATTCGCACACGCACGGGCTCAGCACGATCAGCCAGCGCGAACTCGGCATCGATTTCTCGACCTACCCGATCGGTCTGCGCGCCGCCCTGCGCCAGGCTCCCAAGATCATCCTGGTCGGCGAGATGCGCGACCGCGAGACCATCGAGATCGCGCTGCGCGCGGCGGAAACCGGTCACCTGGTCCTGACGACGCTCCACACCGTCGATGCCGGCCAATCGATCCATCGTATCCTTGGCATGTTCAGCCCGTCGGAAGAGAAGCATATCCGGACCCGGCTCTCGGACGTGTTGCGCTGGGTGGTCAGTCAACGATTGGTGCCGCGGGTGAGCGGCGGGCGCCATTTGCTCGTCGAGATCATGGGGAGCAACCTCCGCACCCGCGAAGCCATCGAGCTCGGCGAGGCCGAGGACCGGACGTTTTACGAGATCATTCAGGACTCGGCACAATATGGCTGGTGCACGTTCGATCAGTCGATCCTGCGCTCGTTCGAGCGCGGTCTGATCGCCGAAGAAACGGCGATTCTGTATGCCTCCCGGAAGGGCCACGTCACCCGGGAGATCGATCTATTGAAAAAGATGCGCGCCGGGATGGCCGAAGGGGAGAGCGGCCTGAAGATGGATGTCGCCACCCTCCACCGGAAATACTGAGCCCCTGCCATGAGCCCCGCACCCGCCGCCGACATCTCACAGGCCGAGGAGCGCGAAGCGCTGATCTGCGTCGACGACCCCGAGCTGCTGAAGCAAGTCGTCAATTCGATTGACGGCCTTCGCTTTTCCTCCCCGTTCTCCGTCGATGACGCCGTGGCGCGGCTCCGGGCTCATTATTACGAGGTGATCCTGATTTCCGACACGTTCCGGTGTGACAGCCGGTATGACAATCTGGTGCTGGTGGCGGTGGGGAACATCCCCATCGAGCAGCGACGCACGCAATTTGTGGTGCTGCTCTCCCGCGATCTGCCGACGGCCGACGCCCTGGCGGCCTTCGCCTCGGGCGTGGACGTGGTCGTCAATGTCTCCGAACTGGATCGCACCGGGCGCCTCATCTGGGCCGGGCGCACCGAGAAAAAGGTCTTCTATCGCCGGTATCTCGACGCGCTCGAGAACCTGGCGGTTTCCTGATCCTCGGGCGATCTGCAGGGCGCGATTGGAATTGGGTGAATGCTCTGTTGCAGCCGGGCTGGATCAGCCCGGTACCCGCGGCGAATGGGTCGGGCGGAGAGTGCAGAACGGGCCACCCGATCAACGGAATCGAGCCTCGACCTTCACCCCCTTCGAATCCCGATCCAGTCTGCATCCGCGGGAGATTTCAGCTCGCCGATCCCGGCGGGGTCGGGTTCGATGAGAGACAGAAACCCTGTTTCCCGCCATGCCCACCTTCCCGCGTTGGTGTTTCCAGTTGATCCGCGTCGCAGTCTTGCTGGCGGCGCTCCCCCTGCCTGCGCAGCAGCCCCTGCCAGCCACGTCCCGTCAAATCCCCGAACCGCTCCGGCCCTGGCAGGACTGGGCGCTCTGGGACGATATCCATCGCCACTGCCCGAGTCCCTTCGACGATGCCGACAAGCACCTTTGTTTCTGGCCCGGTCGGCTCTCGCTGAAGGCGGATGCCTCCGGAGGTTGGTTTGGGTTCGATGCCATGATTTTTTCCGAGGCCTGGGTGCCGTTGCCCGGTGGGACGGAGTCGTGGCCGGTCGAAGTGAAGCTGGGCGGGCAACCGGCACCGGTCGTGGATCGGAACGGGGGTCCGGCGATCCGTGTCCCACCGGGCACCCATCGCATCGAGGGAGGATGGAAATGGAACGCCATTCCCCAGCGGCTTGCCCTCCCGCCGCAGATCGGGCTTCTGGCTCTGGCGATTGATGGAATGCCGGTCGAGTTCCCACGACGCGACGCTGGGAACCTGCTCTGGCTGAAACGCGATGCCATCTCGGGCGAGGCGGATCGTGATGCGATTTCGGTGAAGGTGTATTCCGCGATTGAGGACGGCATCCCGATGTGGTTCCGGAGCGAAATCGAGTTGGTCGTTTCGGGCAAGAGCCGGGAGGAGTCGATCGGTTCGGTGCTTCCGGCGGGCTGGAAGCTCGCTTCGGTCCAGAGCGGGATTCCGGTCGCCGTGGATGGAGCCGGTCACCTGAAAGCCCAGGTGCGGGCCGGGCGATGGAACGTGAGGCTCGATTCGTTCCGGGTCGACAACGCCGCCGAGATTCGTTTTGCGGAGGAGGCGAAGCCGGCCGCGACCGAGCAACTGATCGCATTCCAATCCCAACCGGAGCTGCGCAGGGTCGAGGTGACCGGGCTGCCATCCGTCGACGTCGCGCAAACCACGATGCCCCAGCACTGGCGCGCGTTGCCGGTCTATCGTTGGGACACGTCCGGACCCTTCCGAATCGAAGAGCGGATGCGGGGATCCGGGAGCCAGAAGCCGGGCGGACTCTCGATCGAGCGGGAGTGGTGGCTCGACGAAACGGGCCGGGCGTACACGTTTCGAGATCGGATCCGGGGCGGCATGCAGCAGGTTTGGCGGCTCGACGTCCTCTCCGGACAGGACCTCGGATCCGTGCGCGAACGCGGGGTCGGACAGTTGCTGACGCGGAACCGCGAGACGGGCGAGGCCGGGGTCGAGGTGCGCTCGCGCGATCTCGATCTCGAAGCCACGGGGCGAATGGCACGCAGCGCGCGTCCGTCGGCCAGCGGATGGAATGTCGATGTGGACCAGCTCCGCGTGAATCTCGAACTGCCACCGGGCTGGCGGCTGTTTGCGCTCATGGGGGCGGATTGGGTGCATGGAGATTGGCTGACCTCGTGGACGTTGTTGGATCTGTTTCTTCTGCTCCTGTTCTCGCTTGCCGTCCTGCGGCTGTGGGGATTCCTGCCCGCCCTGCTGGCATTCGTGGCGTTCGGACTTTCATACCACGAACCCGGTGCCGCCCGGTACGCGTGGCTGTTGTTGCTGCCGCCGCTCGCTCTCCTGCGTGTGGTGCCGGCGGGGTGGGGACGGCGACTTCTGTTCGCGTGGAAATGGGGGGTCGTGCTGTTTCTCGTTTGGATCGTCGCCCCGTTCATCCAGTGCCAGGTCCAAAACGCGCTGTATCCGCAGTTGGAGAGCGTTCGCCGGGAACCCGTGATGGAAACATTTGTGGCGGGAGCGGCGGAGGCCTCGGATCGCGGAACCGACGATGCTGCGGTGGCATCGATGGAGGCCAAGCTGAACCGCATCATCATCCCCGAGATCAGCTTCCGGGATACGCCCGTTCGTGAGGCCATTGATTTCTTGAAAAAGAAGGCCAGCGAACTGGATGCGGAATCCGACCCCGGATCGAGTGGCTTCAGCATTGTCCTGAAGCTGGATGGGCTCACCGCCGCTGAGAGCTTCGGGATGGGCCCGGGACTGGAAGCTCCCGAAACCCGACCGGGAATCTCCCCGGCTGAGGCGCGCATTACCCTGCAGCTCAGCAATATTCCGCTGCGTGAGGCCTTGAAATATGTGGCATCGCTCTCGGGGCTGAAGGTGAAGGTCGAGCCATATGCGGTCGCACTTGTGCCGCTCTCGGAACCGACGGATGTGATGGTGACCAAGGAATATTCGGTGTCACCCAATTTCGTTCCTTCGAGCGATGGGTCGAGCGTGGGCTCTGCCCGAGCCAGCACACGCGAATTCCTGGAAGCGTCCGGAGTAACGTTTCCGCCGGGGGCATCCGCCGACTACAGCGCGGCGTCGTCGAAGCTGATTGTTCGCAATACCCGGGAGAACCTCGATCTGATCGACGCGCGCATCGACTCTGACAGTTCGTCGTTCCCCGGCTACAACGGGATCGATGCAATTCCGAGCCGCGTAGCGAAGCGGACGCGCGACGTGGAAGCCCACATTCAGACCGGCCCCGGGGTTCCGGATTGGACATGGCGGCAGGTGTCTTTCGGGTGGAACGGACCGGTGGTGGCAGCTCATCGGGTCCGTCCGATCCTGATATCGCGAGGGCTGGAGGCGGCCCTGTCGATTCTTCGGGTGATCTCCATCCTCGCGCTCGCCGGGGTGTTGCTGGGCGCCCGCCGGCCCCGCGATGCCTCGCTTGGTCCAAGAAGCAGCGGCGTCAAGGGCGCCGCAGTCCTTCTGCTGGTTGCGGGTTTCCTGGTCCCGGGGATCGTGGGTGCGGAGATCCCGGACAAGCCGATGCTGGATACCCTCCGCAAACGGCTGCTCCAACCCTCGGAACCCGCTCCCGTCGCCGCGGACATTCCGTCCCTCACCCTTTCGATCCGGGATCGAACGGTGTCGCTCGATGCGGAGATCCATGCCACGACCCGCACCGCCGTTCCATTGCCCGGTCGGTTGCCGGGTTGGTCGCCGTTGAGCGTGGAAGTGGATGGGAAGCCGGAAACGGCGGTGCTGCAGCGCGATGGATACTTATGGGTGATTCTCGCGGAGGGCGTGCACCGGGTCCGGGTGGCGGGGCTGCTTCCGGATGCCGCGGATTGGGAGTGGACGTTCCCGCTCAAACCCCGCCGTGTCACCATCGACGCACCCGATTGGAACGTCAGTGGCGTGCGGACCGACGGTTCGCCCGAGTCGCAGGTGCTCTTCGCGCGCAAGCAGAAGCAGCAAGCCGGCGAAGCGACTTATGATCGGCAGGCGTATGAAGCGGTCGCCGCCGTGGAGCGCCGCATCGAGCTCGGGCTGGTCTGGCGGGTGACAACGATCGTGCAGCGGCTTTCGCCTGCGGGGAAAGCCGTCTCGCTTCGCATCCCACTCCTGCCGGGCGAGCGCGTGCTCACTCCGGACATCACCGTGAAAGACGGTGCTGTGGAAGTGCAGATTGGGGCACGCCAGGGTCGCCTGGACTGGGAGAGCGAACTCACCGCCTCGGATTCGCTTCGATTGGAAACGCGCGCCGGGGATTCATGGGTGGAGCGCTGGCGACTGGTTGCGGCACCAATCTGGAACGTCGAGATCCGCGGGCTCAAGCCGACGTTCGAGGCGGGCCGGTCGGATTTGGAACCGGTCTGGCGTCCGTGGCCCGGCGAGCACGCCGAACTTGGGATCTCTCGTCCCGAGGCGATTGCCGGAGCCACCACGACCGTGATGAACGCCGCCCATTCCGAAACGCTCGGAAAACGGCAGCGGCTCGGCACGCTCGACCTGAATGTCCGGACCAGTCTCGGCGGAGATTTCATCATCGGTCTGCCGCCCGCGACGGAGGTCACCGGGCTCCGGGTCGATGACAAAGAGATTCCCGCGCGGATGGAGGGAGGACGTCTGATCGTACCCGTCCGTCCGGGTGATCCGAAGATTCAGGTGTCGTGGAAATCGACGGAGACGCTGGGCGTCCGGGCTCGCATGGCGGAGCTCCGGTTGCCGGTGCCCGGCACCAATATCAACTCGTCCATTACCCTCCCCGACAATCGGTGGGTGCTTTGGGAGGATGGACCGCAGCGGGGTCCGGCGGTGCAGTTCTGGGCCGTGTTGCTCGGCGCGCTGATCGGCGCGGGCGTGCTCGGGCGGCTTCAGTTGTCACCCCTCCGTGCGTGGGAGTGGATGTTGCTGACGGTGGGGTTGACGCAAGTGCCACTCCCGGCGGCGTTGGTGGTGGTTGGTTGGTTCTTCCTGCTTGTCTGGAGGGGTTCGGACGCGTTCCCGCGGCCTGCACCGTGGCGATGGAATTTCATTCAGTTGGTCCTGATCGGACTCACGGTCGGGGCGATCTCGGTGCTGGTCGGAGCGGTGGCCAAGGGGTTGCTCGGCAATCCGGAAATGTTCATCCGCGGAAACGGCTCCGGGCAATCGCTCCTGAAGTGGTATCTTGACCGATCCGCCGAGACGCTGCCGCGTCCGGGTTGCGTAACGGTTTCGATCTGGTGGTATCGATTCCTGATGTTGATCTGGGCGTTGTGGCTGGCCGCAGCGCTGATCCGATGGTTGGGATGGGCTTGGAACCAGTTCAGTCGGGGCGGTTGCTTTCACCGGATGTGGCAGCGAAAAGCGTCGGCTCCGAAGGTTCCGGTGCCGCCGCTGCCGCCCGCGCCGTAAGGGGGGTCGGAAGCCGGGCCCAAGCCCCGGCTTGGACGGTTCAGCCCGGCCCCGCGAAACCTTTTGCGCCCGATCCGGCTGGGTGGTATGAACGTTGACCCAATATTTATGTCGTTCTTCCGTCCGTTGGAATGGGTGCGGTTCAGCTGGGATCCGAGCGTCGCTTCGAGCGCCGGGACCGCAGTGGATTCCTTGCTGACCCTTCGGGATGCGGAAGAATCCGACCAGGACGGGCTGCGCAAGGCGGTTCAGAGTGGTCTCCTCCTCGATCCCGAGTGGAAACACGATCTGCCGGCGATCCTGCGGACGATCACCGCCCGCCTTGACCGGTTGCATTCCGATGCGGACAACCACTGCACGGTGGTCTGTCACGGGAAGCGGGTGATTGCGATGTCGCTGATGGATGCGCGGGCCGAGAGTCCCGGTCATTTGGTGTCGGGTCCGCTGGTGCTGCCCGAGTATCGCAACCGAGGGATTGGTTCGGCCTTGTTGCGCGCCTCGCTTGCCGAACTGGCCGTGCGCGGCGTCGCGCAGGCGCGGGGCCTGGTGCCGCGCAACAGTTTGGCTGCCCGATTTGTGTATCCGAAATACGGCGGAGTCGCCGAGGAATGTCCGGGCCCGCCGCTGGAAACGGCAGCCTGAACCGGGGAGAACCAGGGCGATGCGAGGGATTCAAGCGGGGATGGAGGGAATGCTGGGTGGCTACGACACCGGCGGGTTTTACGATGAGATGTTCGACGGCGCCGGCGGTGTGCGCCCGCAATGCCAGGCCCTCCACGACCGGCTCGCCGCGATGTCGCGCGAAGAGTTTGACCGGAAACGGCAGCTTGCGAACCTGACGTTTCTCAACCAGGGCGTGACGTTCACGGTCTACAGCGACAACCGGGGGACGGAACGGATTTTTCCGTTTGATCTCATCCCGCGAATTGTGGCGGGCTCGGAGTGGCAGCACATCGAGCGGGGCCTGCGGCAGCGGATCACGGCGTTGAATCTGTTTCTGCACGACGTCTATCACGATCAGCGGATCGTGAAGGAAAAGATTCTGCCCGGGGAGATCCTCCGGAGCGCCAGGCATTTCCGTCCAGAGTTCATGGGGTTCGACGTTCCCAAGGGCATCTACATCCACATCTGCGGCACCGATCTGGTGCGGGGCAGCGACGGGGTGTATTACGTGCTGGAGGACAATGCCCGGTCGCCTTCGGGCGTCAGCTACGTGCTGGAGAACCGGCATGTAATGAAGCGGGTGTTTCCCAAGCTGTTCAACCGACACAGTGTACGCCCGGTCGATGTCTATCCGCAGGAGTTGCTCAACCTGTTGCGTGAGGTGGCTCCGGCGAACGCGCAAGCCGAGCCGATGGTGGTGCTGCTCACGCCGGGCGTGTTCAATTCCGCGTACTTCGAGCATGCCTACCTCGCGCGGGCGATGGGGATCGAGATCGTGGTCGGGGCGGACCTGGTGGTGCAGGACGAGCGGGTGTACATGAAGACCACCAAGGGCTTGCGCCGGGTGGATGTGATCTATCGCCGGATCGACGATGATTTCCTCGATCCCCAGGTGTTCCGCAAGGACTCGCTGCTCGGGGTGCCGGGCCTGGTCAACGCCTACCGCCGCGGCAACGTCTCGCTGGCCAATTCCATCGGCACAGGCGTGGCGGATGACAAGGTGGTCTACCATTTTGTCCCCGAGATGATCCGGTTTTACATGAGCGAGGAACCACTCCTCCCAAATGTGCCCACCTACCTTTCCCATTTCGAGAGCGACCGCGGCTACATCCTCGAGCACATCGAGAAACTGGTCATCAAATCGGCCAACGAGAGCGGCGGTTACGGCATGTTGATCGGGCCGCACGCGTCCAGTGCCGAGTGTGAGGAGTTCCGGGCGGCGATCCGCAAGGATCCGCGCAACTACGTCGCGCAGCCGGTGGTGGAGCTCTCCCGGTGTCCGTCGTGGTGCGACGGCACGATCGAGGGGCGTCATATCGATCTGCGCCCGTATGTTTTGGCGGGCGAACGGACGGTGATTGTCCCGGGTGGCCTGACCCGGGTGGCATTGCGCAAGGGATCGCTGGTGGTCAACTCCTCCCAGGGCGGGGGGAGCAAGGACACGTGGGTGATCGAGGAGGAGAACCATGCTTAGTCGCGTGGCCGAGTCATTGTATTGGATCGGGCGGTATATCGAGCGGGCGGAGAGCAACGCCCGGATGCTCGATGTGAACCTCCAGGTGACGCTTGATTTCGAGGGCGAACAGGGGGAGGTGGCGCTTCAGACGTGGAGTTCTCCGCTGGCGAGCCTGCAGGATCATCAGTTGTTTGAATCGCTGTTTCCGAAGGTGAGCCCGGAGGCGGTCAGCGAGTTTCTCACGTTCTCGGAGGAGAACCCGAACTCGATCGTGTCGTGCGTTGGCGGTGCCCGTGAGAACGCGCGAATGGTGCGCGACTCGATTTCAAGCGAGATGTGGGAGCAGATCAACCTGCTCCACCTCTGGCTGGGGACCGAGGAGGCGCGGGCGCTGTTCAACGGCAGCACCATCGATTTTTACCGCAAGGTGGTGGATGGGTCGCACCAGTTCCACGGCACGACCGACGCAACGCTCACGCATGGCGAGGGCTGGAACTTTCTCCAGTGCGGGAAATTTCTCGAGCGGGCCGACTGTGCCTCCCGCATCCTCGATCTCAAGTATCACATCCTGCTCCCCTCGGGGGAGGAGGTGTGCGGCAACATCGACACCGTGCAGTGGCTCTCCGTTCTGAAATCGTGCAGCGGCTACGAGGCGTTTCGGAAACTGTTTCCCGGGCCGGTGCTGCCGTGGCGGGTGGCCGAGTTCATCCTGTTGCATGACAGTTTTCCGCGCTCGATCCGGTTCTGTTGCGAACAACTCGATGCCGCCCTTCACCGGATATCCGGGTGTGACCGCGCGCATTTTGCCAACGAGGCGGAGCGCCTTTCCGGGCGCCTGTGCGCGGACCTCAACTACGAGACGATTCGCCGGGTGTTCCGGGCGGGGTTGCACGAATACCTCGACGAGATCCAGCAGCGCCTGATCCGGGTCAACAACGGGCTGCAGGAGGTTTACTGCCGTTGGGCCGACGAGGCGGAGACATCCTAGGCTCAATGCCGTTCGGGCATTGCCTTTGAGCCTGTCGCGTTTGAGCCGGGCGGGATTCGGGTTGACCTTCCCCGAGGGGGCGGAACGTGGCCGGAAGGTGAAGGCGCTTCGGTCGCAGCGGTGGCTCTGTCCCTGGCGGAGCATGGCGCAGGCAGGGACCGGCCACCGGGCAGGCGGGATGCGCAGTCAGCGGAACAGGTTGAACCGCAGGATGCACCAGATCGCGCGCACGCCGTCGCGCCACCCGATCTTTTTCCCCTCCGCGTAGGTGCGCCCGTAGTAGGAGACCGACACCTCGTAGATCCGAAGTCCCAGCCGGGCGACCTTGGAGGTGATCTCGGGTTCGAACCCGAAACGGTCCTCCTCGATGCGGATTTGGTCCAGCACCGATTTCCGGAAGACCTTGTAGCAGGTCTCCATGTCGGTGAGGTTCAGGTTGGTGAACATGTTCGACAGCAGGGTCAGGAAACGGTTCCCGATGGAGTGCCAGAAATAGAGAACCCGGTGGGCTTCGCCCCCGATGAACCGCGAACCAAAGACCACATCGGCCTTCCCGGCGAGGATGGGAGCGAGGAGCCGGGGGTAATCGGTCGGGTCGTATTCGAGATCGGCGTCCTGGATCAGGACGATATCGCCGCCCGCTTTCGCGAACCCGGTCCGGAGGGCGGCGCCCTTTCCGGCGTTCGCTTCGTGCCGGTGGGGCCGGACACGCGGATCGGCGGCGGCGAGCTGCTGGAGGATGGCGAAGCTGTCGTCCTTGGAACAATCATCCACGGCGACCAGCTCGGAGACGCAGGGCTGGGCGAGGACCATGCCCACGATCTGACGGAGCGTGGCCGCTTCGTTGTAGACCGGCATGACCACCGATACGCGGTCGGTCGCGGATTCGAGGGGCGGAGGACTTTGCACTGGGGGGTCT
>Ga0163153_10004344_pt1 | contig 17931 bp, 18 predicted proteins | sample OliLakLV19MP6IB1_FD_148629 | JGI IMG/M metagenome (GOLD analysis project Ga0163153, IMG submission 148629) | Freshwater microbial mat bacterial communities from Lake Vanda, McMurdo Dry Valleys, Antarctica - Oligotrophic Lake LV.19.MP6.IB-1 | ecosystem: Environmental > Aquatic > Freshwater >... | reverse complement strand
CCACTTGGGCCTTGAATCCAGGTGCGTGGTTCCTTCTCGTCCTTCTCATGCGCTTGCTCCTCTGTTGGCCATGCGCTACATGGCTTGGGTTGAGCAAGACTACCACTTATCGACCTGTCCGAATTTCCGGCACCACCTCTCGTTAGACCGTTACAGCCTCACACTCAGCGCAACTGGATGCAATCTGACAAACACGTTATTCTCCTTTCCCATCAAGGTTTTGCTCGCTTTCGTCAGTAGTTGCACGATCACCCGATTCTGGCTCTAATTGGTCTCGAAAACTGCTGTCCTGGCAACGGGACCGTGGGTTCGATCCCCACCCTCTCCGCCATTTTTCACGAGGCTGTGCATCCGGGTCCGAGTCATACCGGCCCGGTTCCTCCTCAAGTGTCACCGGGAGTGACACCACTGCTAGATGAGCCATGTTGTGTTTCGACCAGCGTGGAGATGAGCTTTGTGATTCGCTCGGCTACCATCGGCTGGAGAGCGTCGAAGACCACCCCGAACTTAGACCCCTTGGCCCATTTCACGGTGGCACGATCTATCAGCAATAGCTCCGGGTCTCCCGGCACAAAAATTTCCAGGACGAGCGCCATCCCAACGGAGACCGGTGTGTTCCCGATAATGTAGCTCCCGCTCAGCGAAAGATCTTTGACGATTCCTTCACCGGCAATCCCGTTCCCACGATACCGCATCGGCGCGAATGTCTTGAGCCGTTGGCCACCCCGCAAGACAAACTCAGCCATGCTGTCTCCTTTCTTGATCGTACAACCGTGCTTACCCACTGCCGCAATTGTACTACCCCGCTGAAAGTTTGGACAGGTAATTGCCCCGCCTGGCTTGACACCGTTCCACGGACGGCCTGGCCCCTCATACCTCAGACCGCTCAATACAACCCTTCCCCCAACTCGGCTCGCGCGCCTAGGCTGAAACCTTCCTGGAACTACCTCCCTGCGAGAGGCCTCTACCACGCCCCTTCAGTTGCTCCATCCGCTCCGCCCAAGGGTTAACGGTTGAAGAGAAGCAGGGGATTTGTTAGATTATAAAAATGAAGGGATACCGATGAAGATACGTATCAAAGTGAACCAGCCAGCCTGTGCCCATCGGGACCTGACATTGAAGGGGCGGTACCTGACATTGAAAGGGATTGACCTCAAGCGTTCGATGGAACGTTATACCTGCAATGCGTGCGGTAAACCGATTGTCCGCAATCTCAAAACGTCCGTGCCCTACTGGCTGGCCCCTGATCACCACGCCGCTGAGACGAGTCCAGCCGTGCCATTCGACAACGGGAATTGACTACCCCAATCTTCCCGCCGTTCACTACCACGCCGCTTTGCGGTTTGAGCGCCCCCCTTCTACACTCAGCCTCCCTGCAAGGCCCCCAGGCCCTTCTCATTTCGTTCCTACCGTCGTTCCCTAGCAAAACGCTTCTTCACGTACAACCTAGGACCGTTCCTCACGCTGCCGCAGGCCTGCGTTTCTGGTTTCGTGGCGTGGGACCGTGCGTGCGACAAGCAAAGATCGCGCAAAGTTCGAGCGTTTGGGCGGATTATTGAGATGGAACAGCAGGTCTCTCAGGTGAGTCTGGCGCATAGGAGACCAGGGCCAATAAGAGGATGACCCCTACCGTGAACGTCGGAAAGGATTTGAGCATCAGTATTCGTCCAATTCTTCCGTTTCATCGATCAACTCGACCGTGATCTCGGTACTCTCGGTCTCCCACTGGGTCAATGGGATACCCCCAGCCTTCAGAATCGCTTCCTGTTCTGTGCCTGCGGTTAGCATCAGATCATAGTGAATGCTTTGCCGCACCTGAAACGTTTTCATTCGGTCACCTTTTGACGCCGATCCATAATATCTCCACACCGTTGAAATAGTCGACGGCCAACCAAAGTTCGCCTGTGACCTGTTCCCTTGCGCCGGTTCAACGCCTCGGGTGACTGGTGGATCCTAGCATTGAACCAGTACCATCGGCTACTGGAAGATGTGGCGCTTTCTGATGGACACATGCTCAATCGAGCGCTGGTTCGGGGAGGATTTTGCTGGTGGCATCGAACCTATGCGCCACAGGATCCGGTGCTGAAATGGTTAGAGAAAGCAGCACGAAAACGCTAACAGATCATGACCTCATTCGTCTTGCACCTGCGCCTTTTCCTTCAGTGCTCGCCTAAGCTCAACCATCGCCAAAGTGTCTCGCTCGCAGTATCGCAGCAGGGCCTCCTCAATCGTCGCCCGCTCTACCCAATCCGTTTCGACGAAGACCATACGGTAATACTGACTGGCGGCATACCCTCCCTCTTTGATCGCCAGGTCGGCATATCCCAACGATGGGACGAGAGCAGGAAGGACTTCCTTCAGTGAGTAGGAGCCGTCAAAGTGTGGATGATAGTAGTAATCGCGCACGATCGGATGCAGATCCCAGATACGCTTTACTAATGCCTGAAGAGCGGTTCGCAACGAAGGAAGAGCCTCGGCCAACTGCTCGATCACAGACTTTTCATAGGGCGAATAGACACAGATACTCCCGCGCTCTCCCAGAGATTCCAGCAAGGATTCGACAAGAACTTTCCGAGGATCGCTCACATCCTTGTGCAGAAACTCCTCGTGACGCAGGTCACCGGTTGCCTGCTCGATATGGTTCGACCACTGAACAGGCAAGGCTTGATAGGGTCTCGTCTCGGAAAACCGAGGCACCGCCAGCATGACCGTTTCGAAGTCGAGGTGATGCACCGGATACTGCACCGCCTTCAACAGAGGACCGAGCTTCGCAGACACCCACTCCACATTCTCTTTCACACGGCGCTGAACCGGCGACAGCTTTGTACCGGCCGGAATCTCATCGATTGTCGTCACCCCCTGTTGAATCAACTGGCCAACGACGTGTTTCGATCCCGGTAAATAATGAATCCATCGCGCCGGTTTGTCTTTGGTGCAATGTTCCCAGAAGGGGCACTCGTAGGGGGTATGACAATGCCGGTCCGGCTCAATGGCGGGAGATTGCGTTTGGAGCAGCATACGGCTCATCGCGGCCAACCGCTCGGGCACCGCAGCCCGTCGTTGGGCCACAGCTTCTGAAAGATCCTGAATCGCAAACAATTCGGTCAGATCGATTGCTCCATTTCGATACAAATATCCGGTATTAATATGCATGAGACAGATGGAGACGAGCGTCAACCCTGCACCGAGTATCACTTCGCTTTGTACGGCGAGATCTTCGAGATGCACGTCTTTGACCTTCGTTGAAGACTTGACCTCGATCAATCGCCAGCCCCAGGGCTGTCCCTCCGCGGTCTGAACACGCTCCAACACATCCGCGCGAATCAGCACCCCACCGTGCAAAAACGCCGCTTCGAAAATCGCCGGCACGGTAACGTCCTGGATCAGTGCGACGGTCTGCGCAAGAGCGGCTTCTGTCTGACGATACCCTGCCGTCACCAAGACGCCGCCGGGAAAGCGACTCCGGGCCAACGCTCCGACTTCTGTCCCCATCTCAAACATCGCCTGGGTCGCCGCATCCGGCTTGGTCGCGAGTGAGGGATGATGGACTTCGAGGTACAGACGCTTGTGACATTGAAGACCGGACAGGAATTTTGACTTCGACAGGCGTGGGGCCTTCGGAAGAGGAACTGGGAAGAGATCGCTGAGTTCAGTCATGGTACAACGACCCTAATAGGACAGACACATCTTTGTCCAGCCCGCAGGACAACCGTGCGAGACACGCGGGACTGGCGCGAAAAGCGCGAAACGAAGTTCCGGAAACCTCGAACTTCGAACCTCGAACATTCCCCCGTCTCGCCCGTCCCGCCTTTCCCGCTCGTCGCGCGTCGCGCGCGCCAGGATCTGGCAGGTGCGACGAGCGACTTCTTCAACATCCTGCTAGGATGGCCCGCCATGGCATCCCGCATTGCACAGATCAGAAAGTCCGTCCTGACCCTTGCCTTACCAGTCACGGTCAGCAGCCTGCTCCAACGCACCGAGGGCATCGCCGCAGTCTTCCTCGTGGGTGGTCTCGGCGCCACATCCATCGCGGCCGTGGGACTTGGCCAGTTGCTGGCCTTCATGGCCACCACGCTCATCTCCGGACTATCGGTGGGTGCAAACGTCCTCATCGCCCAACTGTGGGGCGCTCGCCGCACCAAAGACGTGGGAGAAGCCGCCACGCATCTCCTCGGATTGGCAGCCCTCGTGTCCTGCTCGCTGGTGGCACTCGGCTTGTCCCTGAATCGTATCACGATGGAGTTGTTGGGCGCGGAGCACGACGTCATCGCACTGGCCCTGCCCTACTCGAACTTCATCTTCCTGGTCATTCCCTGCACAATCTTCTTGCAGGTCCTCTCATCGATTATGCAAGGAACCGGAGACACCAAAACTCCAATGTACGCCTTGATCGCAGTGAATCTACTGTATCTGACGATCGCCTACCCACTAATCTACGGACACTGGGGCTTCCCTGCCTGGGGTATTACCGGAGCAGCCGTTGCTACGGGTTTCGCAGAAGGAACGGGTGTGGTCTACCTTCTCTGGGCCTGCCGAAAGCTCTTCAGGAAATCCCTCAACGTACGCCGTGATCTCTTGCGCTCCACCTGGCAGATTGGCGCACCGGTCTCCGGCGAGCGGATGTTTCAACAGGCGGGGGTACTCCTCTACACCAAGATCGTCCTGCTGTACGGAACGGTGACCTACGCCGCGCATCAAGTCGGCTTGTCGATCGAATCCCTGTCCTTCCTACCGGGCTATGGCTTCGCGATTGCGGCAGCCACCATGGTGGGACAGAGTATCGGCGCGGGAAAATATGTACGAGCCAAATTGGAAAACTGGGAAGCGAATCGCCTGGCGACTGTCGCGATGGCGTCGATGGGCGTGCTGTTCTTTTTCTTTCCCTATGCGCTGCTCCGTATCTTTACCAATGACGAGGCGGTCGTCGAACTCGGAACGGTGTTTCTGCGCATCGTCGCCATCCTCCAAATTCCGCTCGCCCTCACCATGGTCCTGGCCGGATCGTTACGTGGAGCCGGCGACACCCGGTTCATCATGTTGGCAACGACAATCGGCATGTGGGGAGTCCGCGTACCCCTCGCGGTCATCGCAGGTCCCTGGCTCACACTCGATGTGCTCTTCGTGTGGAGTGCAATGATCGCGGATTGGACGGTCCGAATGGTCTTGCTTTTGTGGCGCTACCGTTCGGAACGGTGGAAAGCGATTCAGATCTTTCGCTAACGTAGGGAGCAGCCGAGCGAGACTGGCGGGACGGGCGAGACAAGGGAAGGTTCGAGGTCCGAAGTTCGAGGTTTTCGGAACTTCGAACCCGGAACTTCGAACTTCGTGTCGCGCATGTCCCGCCAGTCTCGCTCGGCTATGCGACGTTCTGCATCTTGTTCGCGAAGTCGCGGCCCGACGTTGGCGGTGGAAGAGCCTTTCCATCCTGGCGGTAGAGCGCAATGGCTTCCTCTACGGCTTGGCAAAGCTGCTCAAAGACAGCCTTTTCGTCAGCGCCGTGGCACCCGCCGTAAATCAGACCCGGACAACTGCCGACAAAGCACTGGTCTTCCTCTGACCACTCGACAATCTTTGCGTATCGTGCGGTATCTTTCATGACTTTGACTCCTCAACGGCACGCTTCACGGCGCGGACCTGATAATGCTTCGCGTCATCGCCAAGCGCACCGGATATTGTGATGGGTTTGACAACCTTCGGATGGACAAAATTTCGATGGCTGCCTTTGCCGCTTCGGTCGACGAAGCCCGCTCGCACAAGGTCGTCAACAAGCTCTCTTATTTTTGGCGGCACTACGTTACCCTTTGCGGCTCCATCGCCTAACTATTGAGTATACTGGGGGTGATTCTTGCGCGTGTTCAATTACTTGTCAACGCCTTCCATAGCACGGAATGCGCGACTCGCAAGCCCTGATTCCGAGTGTCGCGCATGTCCCGCCCGTCTCGCGCGGCTAGCAATTCGTCTTCACCGATGGGCGCGTGTCTGTTCCCATTCCAATGGTCACCTCGATCCTCGCGACCCCCTTCACGTTCGCGCACAAATCTCCCAGCCCGGGAGTGACTAATCGAAACGGCCCGCCTTTTGATTCCGGAAACGGCTCTCCATCAAGCTCGTACAACAACACTCCGAATGCCTTGGCTTGATCAAGCGTGAGACAGGCTGAATATTTGCCGTCTCCCGAATGCACCGTCACATGATCGGCCTTGATGCCCAGAGCCGGCACATCCAGCAAGCCTCTTATACGAATCCCTGTACCCTTCATGCTGGGCATCACCGTCGAAATATCGAGCTGATGTTCCGCCGGCAACGAAGCGATCGCGGCACGATCAAACGAGACAGGCTGCACCACTGCCCCGTCGATCCGCACGACTCCGAGACCGGTTCGATCCCGCTCGGTGATGGTCTTGATCACCGCCGTGAGCAAATCGTTCAGCGGCGTCGGAATGCCGAATTCCCGCCCGACCTTCGCCACATACCCATTCAGAAAATCGATCTCAGTCGGCCGACCGGCTTTCCAATCGTCATACATGGAGGTATGGATATCCCGTATCTCGCTCGTCCAACGGACCACCTTGTCCGCCATATCTGGGGCTAGCGGTACCTTCACGGTGGCCGCTACCGCCACGACTTCACCCACGATCTGATGAATCACGCGCAGCATCTCGGGATGATCGAGTGCCTTAGCCACTTTGTCGTCGATCATCACGGTCAAGGGATTAAAGACACAATTCCAACACATCTTCTCCCACTTACTGCGCCGGACATCATCGGTCAGCTGACAAGGAATCCCCGCCTGCTTGAACAAATCCGCGATGGCCAGCAGGCGAGGGCTCTGATGCCCCATCATCTCCCCTATCGCGACAGACCCCTTCTTATAATGGTCGATGACGCCTGGTGCCGCGATCCTGGAATAGATAAAAGCGATGCCACCCACGACACAATCCCGTTGAAAACGCGCCACGATACGGTCTTCCGTCTCGACCCCATTCTGTAGGGTCAAGATCACGGTCTGATCGGTCAGGACCGGCTCGATTTGGGTCAGCACCTCATCCAGATCGTAGGCTTTGACGGAAAGAATAATCAGGTTCGGCTTCGGAAGGTCGCGCGGATCGGATGCGGCTGGTGGATGGACGGTGAAGGAGCCCTGGGCACTGCGGATCGTGAGGCCATTCTGCTTCACAGCTGCAAGCGTCTTGGGCCGCAGCAAGAACGACACATTGGGATTAGCCTGCGCCAGGTGCGCCCCAAAGAACCCACCTACTGAGCCGGCCCCGACCATCAGAATCTGTTTCATACTGTGCCTCTGGTTGCCAAATCGATCGTTACTATATCATGTGAGCCCGAACGACAGAAGTTGTGTAGAATGTCTGCCCTATGAGTGACCATGCGCTCCTACAATCAGCGCGGGCGCAACTTGCCTCAGCAAGAAGTATCGCAGTGCTCACCGGCGCGGGCATTTCCGCCGACAGCGGCGTGCCGACGTTTCGTGGTGCAGACGGATTGTGGCGCAACTATCGTGCGGAGGATCTGGCCACGCCGGAGGCCTTTGAGCGGGACCCCCGTCTGGTGTGGGAATGGTATAGCTGGCGGCGGGAGATACTCGCGACGAAGACACCGAACGCGGCCCATGATGCCCTGGTACGCATGGAAGCGTGTACGGAGGATTTCCGCCTCATCACGCAAAACGTCGACGGACTCCACCGGCTGGCAGGCTCGCAGCGACTCTCCGAACTGCACGGCGACATCTGGAAGGTCCGCTGTACGTCTTGCCGCCTCGTAATCGACAATCGCGACGTCCCCCTCTCACTGCTCCCGCACTGTCACACGTGCGGAGGATTGCTACGGCCTCACATCGTCTGGTTCGGAGAAGCGCTCGACCAACAGATCCTGACCGACAGTATTCGGGCCGTCGAATCGTGCGACGTCATGGTGATCGTGGGAACATCTGGACTCGTCTATCCGGCTGCGATGTTAATGCCGGCGGCCAAGGCGAACGGGGCGTTCGTGATCGAGATCAACCTCGACCCTACTCCCTACTCATCTGATGTGGCTCTGTCACTGCAGGGGCGAGCGAAAGACCTCGTTCCCTTGCTCCTCTAGCGCTGGGCGGAGAACACACGGGGCTCTTGCGCAGAAACCACACCCCTGCTATAGGTGAGTGAATATTCACTCCCACGGCTCGTCAAATATGGAACGTCTTCGCATCGCATCGCTCCAATACTTCATCAGACCCGTCCAAACCTTCGACCAATTCCGCGACCAGGTGCAGGCCCTCGTGGAAACGGCAGTCGATTATAAAGCCCAGCTCCTGGTCTTTCCTGAGTACTTCACCGTCCAACTCCTCACGCTGGGCAATGTCAAACGCCCCATTCGAGAGCAGGTAAGAGACCTGGCCCAACAAGCCGAGCGCTTCTGCACGCTCATGGGAGAACTGGCCCGGCAACATGGCATATACATCGTGGCCGGCACGATTCCGGTGATAGAGGATGGTTCGGATCGTGTCTACAACGAAAGCTTCTTCTTTTCCCCCTCAGGCAAGCACGGCGTGCAGGGCAAGCTCCATATGACCCGTTTCGAGAAAGAGGAATGGAAGGTGTCTCCGCGCTCAAAATTCCGTGTCTTCGAAACCAATTTCGGACGTGTCGCGATCACCATCTGTTACGACGTCGAGTTTCCTGAGATCGCCAGAGCGGCGGGACGGGAAGGGGCACATATTCTGGTGGTCCCCAGTTGCACCGACGACCGCCAAGGGTTTCTCCGAGTACGCTATTGCGCGCAAGCCCGCGCTATCGAAAATCAGATGTATGTCGTCCAGTCCTCGACCGTCGGTTCCCTCCCGATGGTGCCGGCCGTGAGTCTCAACTATGGTCAAGCGTCGATTTTGACTCCGAGCGACTTCGCCTTCTCGCGGGACGGCATCCTCGCCGAAGGGATTCCCAACCAAGAAAGCATGGTCATCGGCGATATCAATCTGACCACGATCCTCCAAGCTCGGTCGCACGGCACCGTGCTGCCGTTGCTCGACAGCCATCAAACCGGGGAGATCGTCCGGCAGACCGAAGTCGTTCAACTATGACGTCTCCCGGGTCAGGCATCCACATCCGGCATACGCAACCAGGAGATTTTCCGGCGATCATCGAACTCTCGAAAGCCGTCTACTCCTTCTCCCCCCATTGGAACGACAGGCTATTGGCTTCCCACCTGACGGTCTTCCCCGAAGGACAGTTTGTCGCCGTCGACTCGGCCTCGGAAACGCTTGTCGGTATGGCGGCAAGCTTGATTATCCGATGGGACGACTACGATCTCCGCGGATCATGGAAGGATTTCACCGCCGCGGGCATGTTCACCAACCATGACCCAGCGCGGGGACGGACACTCTATGGGGCAGAGGTCATGGTCTCACCTGCCGTTCAGCGGCGAGGAATCGGGTCAGCCCTCTACGCCTTTCGGCGCCGTCTCGTCGAAGAGCTGAAGCTGCCCCGCCTTCGCGCAGGTGCTCGTTTGCGAGGCTACTCCCGCTACGCGGACCAGATGAGCGCCGAAGACTACACGATCAAGGTCATCCGGGGGGAAGTACAGGGCATGACGTTGGCCTTTCAACTGAAACAGGGGTTTCGTGTCCTAGCGGTGGTCTCGGACTATCTCCCTGGGGATCCGGAAAGCCTCGGACATGTCGCAGTCATTGAATGGATCAACGCACAAGTCGCTACCCCGTCAGATTACGGAGCTCGCGATCCAAAATTCCAACCTGCCAGGCCTCTCTAGCCCGCATTATTCTACTTCCGTACTGCGATGCAGCAGAAGCGGCAACTCCGATAGGGTTGTAATGCGTAACGCACCAGCGGGCAGAGTATTCGACGCCCTCGACCCGCGGTCGAGCAGAATAGCCGTCAGCCCCGCCTTTGTGGCCCCCTCCACATCGTCTCTCACACTATCTCCTACATGCACAGCCTCGCCTGGATCAGCTGCATGCTTTTCCAGGGCAACCTCAAATATCTTTGATGCTGGCTTGGCAGATCGGGCCATGCTGGAAATCGTCACGGTGTCGAAGAGTCTGTCGATTCCGAGTCCCCGGATTACAGGAAAGAGCCGGGAGTCAAAGTTGGACACGATCCCCAGCTCAAACCCCTCTTTACGCAGCTTGGTCAGCACTGCATGGGTTTCAGGAAACAATGCCCAGGAGCGAGGATCTTCAAACACCTGAAAAACCTGCTCGAAGAATTCATCAAACCGCTCGAACATCCCGACGCGATAAAATACGTTGTGCACGACGTCGAACCACCAGAGCCGCTCACATCGCTTCAACTTGATAGGATCCGTTTCGGCAAAAACCAGCGGCGTCGCGTCGCGAAAGGCACGCTGAAAGGCTTGCGCGATCGATGCCTGCGAGTCGGGAGTCTGCCGAAACCCATGCTGAACCGCATAGGTCAGGTAGATATCCGCCACCGAACCATTGACATGAAACAGCGTCTCGGCTGCATCAAAAAAGATGACGTGGATGGGGGTCTTCATTGGTTGTACTGGTCCTATTGCGGTCGAATTGTAGCCAGTTCAAAAATCCGAAGTCAAAACACGCACCTATCGTGCGTTTTCTTGACAAAGAATACCCCCACTGCTAGCTTCGATATAGTTGAATAACATTGGAGGGTTAGGTGGCTTCTACCATCTTTGTCGTCGACAGTAGTCCCGCCGTCCGCCGGCTGGTCGAGCAGATCTCGAAACCGGAAGGGTGTGATGTTGTGGGATTCCAGGATGGCCCCGCAGCCTTGGAAGCGGCACGCCGGATGAGCCCGAACCTCATCATCGCAGACTATCATTTGGAGAGCATGACCTTCTCGGGGTTCTGCAAAGAAATCCACAAGCTGGATAACCTGGCAGAAACCTATATTGTCTCCCTGATCAGCCCTTCGGACCGTGTGGATGAAACCCACTTGCGTTCGCTGGGGGTGAAGGCCTTTCTCAATAAACCATTTCAGTCCGAAAACCTCATCGATGTGATCAAGGATTTGGAAGCCCAACAGGCAACCAGGGCGAACGGAGCAAAGAAGAAATCTCGCTCCTGGCCTCCGGTCTCAAGCGCGACGGACTCCGATGACGAGGCCTTCAACGATGACGGCCCGACCGAGGAAGAAGAGGAACCGGCGATCGCACCCCACCCCCAACCGAAAGCACCCCCCGTGACTATAACCACAGCAGCGCAGGCCTCGACCACCGAACCGGAAGAGGCGATGAAAGGCCTCTTCGGTCAACTCCTTCATTCCATGTCGGAACGGACAGAAAAAAAGATTGCCGACCTGCTCCCCAAGATGGTGGGGAAAGACCTGGCAGTCCTCGTGGCCAAAGCCGTGGAAACAGAGGTCCACACACACATGGGAGCGGCTCTCTCGGAAGAGCGGCTGACAAAGGTCCTTGAACCGTTGCTCATGACGGCACTCCCGAAGATCCTCGCACGGGAAATGTCCCTCCTCGAACCCATCATTCGGCACAGCATTGTCGAAATCGCGAGCCCTCTGATCAGCGAGCGCATCGACCGATTTGTCCGCGAACAAACCAATACCGTTCGCACCACACTGCCTGATATGATCCGGGAACAACTCGGATCGATCGAGGGGCTCGTCAAGGAAGAGATCCAACAGACTGCCGTCAAGCAGACCTCTGGAATGGTCGAAGCACTCGTCCGGGCGATAGCCCGAGAGCAGGTCGGACAGGCCGTTCAGCGTCTCGTGCCCGACCTGGCCGAAGAGCAGATCAAAGCAGAGATCACACGACTCACACAAGCCGCGTAGAACTCTTGCCCCCGCTCCGACTTACCCCTTCTTGCTCTTCTTACCCTTACTCCGTCTGGCTGTCACCAGTGCCTTCACCCGCGCGACATTCTTCCGATGCTTCTTTCTCGTCTTGCGGTCTTTTTCACGCCCTGTGGCCATAGTCTCTCCAAATTGTAAAAAGTGGAAGCGGAACGATCCCCTCGCTCTCGCCTTGTGCGAGTCTGTATAACATACAGCGGGGCACCCCTCAAGCTATGTGTGCCCCCCTGTGCCTTGAGAGGCCACCACCCGCATGCTAAGATGTTCCGTTTATTCGAGCAGACTCGCGAGACTTGCGAAAAAAGCGGGACTGGTCGGAAATTTCATCTTCGCGAGTCGCGCCTGTCGCGCACGTCTTGCGTATCTCGCTCACCAAACAACGGACAAAGACTGAATGAGCACCCCCCAACTCGACAAAACCTACGATCCCAAGGCGGTTGAAGCACGTTGGTCTCAGGTCTGGAGCCAGCAAGGCTATTTCCACGCTTCGCCGACCCATCCAGGCCCACCGTACTGCATCGTGATTCCCCCGCCCAATGTCACAGGCTCACTCCATGTCGGCCACGCGCTGAATCATTCGATCCAAGACATCCTGATACGCTGGCGACGCATGCAAGGCCGCAATGTGCTCTGGTTGCCCGGCACCGATCATGCCGGGATTGCCACGCAGAACGTCGTGGAAAAACAGCTCATGGCCGAAGGCGCCTCTCGGGAATCCCTGGGACGCGAACGCTTCATCGAACGCGTCTGGCAATGGAAAGCCACCTCCGGAAACACGATCGTCAGTCAACAGAAACAGCTCGGAGAATCCTGCGACTGGGATCGTCTGCGATTCACGATGGACGATGGGCTTTCAAAAGCCGTCCTGGAAGTCTTCGTGCGGCTTTACGAAGACGGGCTGATTTATCGTGGAGAACGGCTGATCAATTGGTGCCCGCGCTGTCAGACGGCTCTATCGGATATCGAAGTCGAGCACGAAGACGTGAAAGGGAAGCTCTACCATATCCGCTACCCGCTTGTGGACGATCCCCACACTGCACTCATTGTGGCAACAACACGACCAGAAACGATGCTCGGCGACACGGCGGTGGCGGTCCATCCCGATGACCCGCGTTATCACCATCTCATCGGCAGAACGGTCTGCGTGCCGCTGACCACACGCGAGATTCCAATCGTGGGCGATTCAATCTTGGTGGACCTCGAGTTCGGCACGGGCGCCGTGAAAATTACCCCGGCGCACGACTTCAACGACTTTGACGCGGGCGAACGGCACAAGCTTCAACGGCTCCAGATTTTTGATCACCACGCCCTCCTCGACGCCGCCAAACTACAGGATGCTTCAGTCGACCGTGAAATCATCGAGGCCCTTCGTGGTCTCCCAGTCACAAAAGCCCGCCCCAAGGTGGAAGCATTCCTGCGCGAGCGTGACGCACTGGTCAAGGTCGAAGATCATAAGATGGCACTCGGAAAATGCTATCGCTGCAAGACGGTGGTCGAGCCGTACCTATCTCCTCAGTGGTTCGTCAAGATTCAACCCTTGGCCGGTCCGGCAATCAAGGCGGTCGAGGATGGGCGAATTCGGATTATTCCTGAAGGGTGGACGAATAACTATCTGGGCTGGATGCGCGATATTAAAGATTGGTGCATCTCCCGGCAGATCTGGTGGGGCCACCGTATTCCCGCATGGTATTGCGAGTCGTGCAATGCCGGGCGATTCAAACGTTTCATCGACACGGGTGAATCCCAGACTGCGAGCACGCGCCTGATAGTTGCTCCAGATGCCACGCCTATTGTCGCTAAATCAGCGCCAACCCGCTGTCCCGATTGCGGAGGACACAATTTCCTGCAGGATGAAGACGTCCTCGACACCTGGTTTTCTTCCGCCCTCTGGCCCTTCTCCACACTAGGATGGCCTGAGCACACGCCAGAATTGAAGGCCTACTATCCAACCTCAACCCTCGTGACCGGGCTCGACATTCTGTTTTTTTGGGTAGCCAGGATGATCATGCTCGGACTCAAGTTCATGGGTGACGTGCCATTCCGTGATGTCTATATCCATGCCCTCGTGCGGGATGCCGAAGGGCAGAAAATGAGCAAGTCGAAAGGCAACGTCATTGATCCGTTGCACGTGATGGGACAGTTCGGCACCGACGCGCTCCGCTTCACGCTCGCATCAATGGCCTCACCAGGGCGCGACATCAAACTCGCGGAGGAACGGATCGAAGGCTACCGCAATTTTGCGAACAAGATCTGGAACGCGGCTCGTTTCAGCCTCATGAATCTCGAGGGACCACGAACGGCCGCCGCGCCATCCGAACGCACCTTCCCCGACCGCTGGATCTTGAGTCGCCTCAATCAGACGATCCAATTAGTCACATCCGAGTTGGAGGCCTATCGGTTCGATCGCGCAGCGAATGCTCTGTACCATTTCATCTGGCACGAGTACTGCGACTGGTACCTCGAGCTGATCAAGCCTACACTCCAACACGCAGCGAGCCCGGATGGACCAGGAACCAGACAGACCCTCGTCGAGACGCTAGAGACCACGATGCGCCTGCTGCATCCCTTCATGCCGTTTCTCACCGAAGAGATCTGGCAAGCGCTCCCGCACCAGGGTGAGAGCATCGTGATTCAGCGCTATCCAATACCAAATCCTACGTGGACCGCACCAGAGATAGACCAACGCTTTACGCTGCTCGAACAAACCATCGGCATGGTACGCACCTCCCGCGTGCTCTTGAACTATCCGCCGGGGCAACACATCACGTTCTACGTCGCGCACGACGAACCCCGGCTACAGGGCCACCTGGACCAACTCCGAGGCTATCTCGCCCATCTCGGCCGCGGTACCGTCGATCTCGTACCGACGGCGCACTGGCCGACCGGCAACCTCCTCCGATTGGTGACGGATGGCTTATCCGTCGGCATTGCAGTGGCCGGCGACGTCGATCTCAACAAAGCGTTGGATCGTATCATCAAGCAGCAATCCGAGCAGACCAAAGAAATCGAGCGGCTGGAGGGGAAACTGGGCAATCAGGAATTTGCCGCTAAAGCCCCGCCCGAAGTCATTACCGATCACCAGGATCGCCTGACAAGCCTGCGCCGAGATCAAGCCATGCTCACCGACAGTGCGCAACAATTGCGCGCCATGCTGGGAACATAACCGATGGTCAGGCCCCCGGGTGCCGACATAGGGCGCGCCGTTCGACTCGCGCTCAAGGAAGATCTTCCTCTCGCCGACATCACCACCACTGCACTCTTTTCCTCTCCGGTAGCAGCGATTGCGCACATTGTCGCCCAACAATCGCTGGTGGTCGCCGGTCTTGCCGCAGCCGTGCAAACCTTTCGGACCGTGGATCCGTCCCTTGTCTTATCTATCTACCGCCATGATGGGGAACAAGCGGAAAATGGAGACTCTCTCCTCCAGATCGAAGGCGACGGGCGATCCATTCTGAAAGCCGAACGAGTCGCACTAAACTTTCTCCAACACCTCTCCGGTATCGCCACCTTGACGCGTCGGTTCTGCGATGCAGTTCGTGGGTACCCCGTGACCATCCTGGACACGAGAAAGACGATCCCGGGTATACGTGCACTTCAGAAATGGGCGGTCCTCCTCGGCGGGGGCACCAATCACCGCCGGTCGCTGAGTGACGGCGTTCTCATCAAGGACAATCATCTGGCCCTCCTCAACCGAACGACAATGCCTGTCCAAGCTGCCTGCCGCATGGCCAAAACCAAAACCCCTCGCAGCATGACTATTGTCGTCGAAGTGGAATCGTTGGCAGCTGTGCGGCAGGCGCTCGCAGGGCGCGCCGACATCATTCTGCTGGATAACATGAACCCGGCGACTGTCCGTCAAGCCATCCGGCTGATCAAGGGGCGTGCACTGGTAGAAGTGTCCGGAGGAATCACGTTGAAGAACGTTCGCGCGATGGCGGCAGCCGGCCCAGACCGCATCTCCATCGGAGCCCTTACCCATTCAGCCCCGGGCGCGGCCCTCAGCTTGGTCCTCGAACCGCTCCGCCGGCCTAGCAGGTAACGGGAAATTATTGGGTCACTCATGAACTTTGACGGTCCGCACAAGTATTACAGCAAAATACCACTCCCGCAGGATGCTCAAAAAGTTCGTCCAGCAAGGCCGCAGGCGAGTCGAAACCGGAGACGTACCCTCTGGGGTACGTTAAGGATTTCGATGAGCCGAGAACGAAGCTGGCGGACTTTTTCAGCATCCTGCTAGCTAACCAGTGCAACCTTCGCCACCACTCACCAGAGACACGATCCACAGTACCTTGTCGACCACATGGCTGGGGCGTCGCATCGAATTGTTCGACTGCCTCCCTTCAACGAACCGCGAAGCCGCTCAGCTTGCACAGGCCGAAGTAGAGCATGGCACGGTGGTCGTCGCCGACAGCCAGACCGCCGGACGCGGGCGTCTCTCCAGATCCTGGTTTTCTCCGCCCGGTGTCAATCTCTACTGTTCCATCATTCTCCGGGTGATGCGCCCACCGGATCGCCTTACGGAATGGCTCTCCTGGTTGCCGCTCATCTCTGCGCTGGCCGCAGCCGAAGCTATCGAACAGGTCTCCTCCACCCACGTCTCAGTGAAATGGCCCAACGATCTCCTGATCTCGGAACGAAAAACCGGTGGAATCCTCTGTGAAAGCGGCACAGGAACGCGATCAGACCCTTTCCAGATCATCGGAATCGGCATCAACGTCAACACTGACTACGATGACTGGCCCATTGACCTTCGCGACTCAGCCACGTCGATCTGGCAGGAACAGAAAATCGTCGTCGACCGGAACAGACTGCTCGCGCAGCTGCTCCTCGAACTTGAACAGTGCCTCGATGAACTGCTCCTTCACGGAACAAGTCGGATCGCATTGGCCTATTACCAACGCTGCTCGACCATCGGCCACACGGTACAAGCGACGTTGGCCAATGGAGACGTAGTCGTGGGGCTTGCCGAGGGAATCGGCCAGGATGGATCCTTGCGCGTACGGCCACAGACGACCCCAGCAGGCTCGGGAACTCCGGAGGTCATCCACCTGCGCGTGGCCGACATTATCCACGTGAGAAGCTAGGACAGGCCCTGTCAGTCTGGTTCAACCAAATAGATCGGACAAACCACCATAGTTTTTCCCGCAGCCTGCTGGCCAAATCATCCGGCGAACCGTACAATAGGGCCCATGCTCCTCGTCATTGATATTGGCAACACGAACATTGTCACGGGCGTCTATGACGACCGCATTCTGGCGGCCCATTGGCGATTGGCCACGGACGTGAAAAAAACCTCGGACGAGTACGGCATTCTCTTTGCCAATCTCCTCATCGCAGCAGAAATTCCCTCTCAACGTCTCTCCGGCACCATCATCTCCAGCGTCGTGCCTGCGCTAACCGGAACCATCGAAGATATGCTCGATCAATATTTCCGTCAGCATCCCCTGGTCGTCACCTCAGATACGGACACCGGGCTCACACTCCGTTACTCCAACCCAAAGGAAATCGGCAGTGACCGGCTGGTGAATGCCGCGGCCGCGTACCATAAATATCGCCGTGATCTCATCGTCGTCGATTTCGGCACCGCCACGACCTTCTGCGCCATCTCGGCAGAGGGCCACTACCTCGGAGGCGTCATCGCCCCCGGCCTCGGGATCTCGGCGGAAGCCCTGTTCGCACGAGCTGCCAGACTGGCCAAGGTGGAATTGATCCGTCCTAAGACCGTGATCGGCACCGACACCGCCAGCAGTATTCAAGCCGGCCTGTTATTCGGGTACGCAGGACTCGTCGATACCGTCGTCCGGCGAATGGAACAGGAACTCGGACGTTCAACCTATGTCATCGGCACCGGAGGGCTCAGTTCCATCCTGGCAACCGAAACTACGTCCATTCAAAAAATTGAACCGCTCCTGACGTTAGAAGGTCTTGAGCTTCTCTACCGACGCGCTCAGGGTACGCCCCCTCCCGTCATACAGGTCTGACCCACGCGAGCGGGCGAGCTGACGTTGGTCCCGCAACGAGACAATTCTTAACCAGAGCAGACGACCTCTTCGGTAGTCCGAATCCCCTGACGTTGTGCGACGAACTCATTCGGAGTCAGGTGCCCGAGTGAGCTGTGAGGGCGGCG
>Ga0163153_10004341_pt1 | contig 17938 bp, 16 predicted proteins | sample OliLakLV19MP6IB1_FD_148629 | JGI IMG/M metagenome (GOLD analysis project Ga0163153, IMG submission 148629) | Freshwater microbial mat bacterial communities from Lake Vanda, McMurdo Dry Valleys, Antarctica - Oligotrophic Lake LV.19.MP6.IB-1 | ecosystem: Environmental > Aquatic > Freshwater >... | reverse complement strand
GGGCGTTAAGACATGCATACCAAAGAAGCAGAGGTAGTAGCCGGCGCGCAGACCGGAAACAATCAGATGTTGCTCGGCTTCGGTGGGGGTGGGCTTTTCGATCACACTCTCTACCTGGTATAAATCGGCGCGCCCGATGACGCGCCGTCCGCCTACGGTGCCATAATAGGGCAGCAGACTTTCGCGTGTCGCCTGTACGGTTGAAACTGTACACGCTTCCTTGGTGGCAATTTCGACAAGGTGTTGGGCGCATCCCAGCGCGTTGCGGCTGACATAAAGATGGTCTCCAACCAAATGCAGAAAAGCTTCTTGTCCAACAAAGGGCCGCGCACAATAGATGGCGTGACCATATCCTAGGGCTTCCTGCTGATGGACAAAGTGTAGCCGACTGGCATACTCACCGGCAACCTCCGTATAGGCGCGTTCATCGCCAGGACTTACCACAATACAGATATCTTTGATGCCGGCGCGCACCACCTCTTCGATCAGGATGGTGAGCACCGATTTCTCAACACCATCACGATCAATCAGCGTTTGCAAGGGAAGGGTACGTTGGCGCCGACCAGCAGCCGTGATCACAGCCTTTGAGATCTTCATAATTTTGCCTATTTTGATCTTTATAACGATTCCGGAAAATTAAGTACGCCATCCGTAATTCGTGATTCGTGATTTATGAGATCAATCGACACGAATCACGAATCACGAATTACGAAAGGTGAAATCAGTAATTTTGTGGAACAGCCTATAAGAATGAACTAGATAATTACAATTGGCTTCCATCATATCACACAAAAGGCAAGAAAAGTGATGACATTTTGCCGACAATTGTAAGCTATTTGTGCTAATTTGACATTTGTGTCACGTGCGTAACGTTTCCGTATGTCCATCAACACTGAGTGCCTGGCCGGAAATTTTGCTACCGGCGGCTGAGGCGAGAAAAAGCACCATATTGGCAATGTCCTGCGCTTGGACAAAGGTTCCCATAGAGTTCTGGCGGATGATTTGGGCGCGCACTGCTTCAACCGTGCGCCCTTCCGCCTGAGCTTTGGCGGCAATAACCCGATCCTGACGCTCACCCTCGACAATACCGGGACAGATAGCGTTGACACGAATGTTGTAAGGGCCAAGCTCCATCGCCAGCGATTTGGTGAAGCCAATGACGGCCCACTTGGCGGCGGCATAGGGTGTGCGATTGGGAAAGCCAAAGAGACCGGCCGCCGAAGAAAGATTGACAATCAAGCCACCGCCGGCCGCTTTGAGATGCGGTGTTGCGCGTCGGGTACAGAGAAATTGACTCGTAATGTTTACCGCCAATGTCTGCTCCCATTGCTCCACTGTGATCTCTTCGACTGGTGCGGTGGGTCCGGCAATGCCGGCATTGTTTACCAGCAAATCGATCCCGCCCAACTGGGTTAATGCGGCTGCAAAGAACCGATCAACCTGTGTCGCATCGGCCACATCGGCTTTCAGGGCGCCGACGGTGGGCAGCGCACGTTGACAGGCGACTAGCGCGCTTTCATTGACATCACAAATGTAGACCTGCGCGCCATTGGCAACCAATGTTTCCGTAATGACCCGCTGTTACCACGGCCCGTTGTCCTTGGCAGAGAAGTTCCATAAGGATTCACTCTTTTCTTGTGTTACTATGCAAATTCTGAAGGTTGTATGGTACAATAGATTTTCTTTACAATACGTAGATTTCGGCTGCTTGTCAAACTTGAGATAGACTCTATTCCTTTGCCTTACCATGAGAGCAATCTAGTCCCATCTTGGCACAGATGCGGTGTTTTGGTGTACCTTCTTTGGAAAATTGTACTATTTATGACTTTGCGAACTTTTACGTTATATGTCTCGTTGTTACTTTGTATTGGACTAGCCTTCGTCGCCGGTTTCTTAAGCTACCCAATGGTACATCCGTTGCTAGTAAGTACCTGGATCGAACCTCCCTTGCCATCTGTCAACGAAGAGGTCATTACGCCCGTGGCTGATCCGGTGGACATGACCGTCTTCTGGCAAGTAAACCAGATTTTGGAGCGTGATTTCTACGGCGTCAAGCCGGCTCTCGAAGATCGGCGTTATGGCGCAATTCGGGGTCTGGTTGACTCTTTCGATGATCTCTACACACGTTATGAGCCGCCGACGCAGAGTGATGATTCACGCGTCGCCATCTGTGGCTGCGAAGGGGTGATCGGTGTCACCATTGACAAGACCGATGCCGGCTTTGTGCTGCATCCATTACCCGATCTGCCAGCCCAAGCTGCCGGCGTGCTCGACGGTGATCGGTTGATTCAGATCAATGACATGGTGATCACCACAACGTTGACGGTTGATGCCCTCTTTCTGCTGATAAATGGGCAACCCAACACCGACGTGATCCTAGTGGTAGAGCGCCGGAATGCGAATCAGACTGGGAGTGAGATAGTAAATTTTCAGATGACGCGCGTCGAAATCGTCAACCCTAGCATGGAATGGTATATGTTGGATGAAAACAGTAGTAGCGCCAATGTTGGTTATATTCAGCACTTCCATTTCACCGACCATAGTGCGGAAGAGATGGAACAAGCCCTGACTGAGTTGGTAGCGCAAGGAGCTGATCGCTTTATCCTGGATCTGCGCAATAATCCCGGCGGGACGGTGGACGCCGCGCTGAAAATTACGGATATGTGGCTTGATGACGGCGTGATGCTGATTGAAGAAGACACGACTGGTGCCGAGAAGCGTTTTGATGCGACGGATGGTCAGATCGTCGCCGATGCCCCACTGGTGATCATTGTCGATCAGGGGACGGCCAGCGCCAGCGAAATTGTAGCGGGCGCCCTCCATGATTACAACCGCGCTACCCTGGTAGGAACCCAGACCTATGGCAAAGGTAGCGTACAACTACGGCATGAACTGGCCGACCAAAGTAGTCTCTTTGTCACCAACGCTCTGTGGTTTACCCCGCGCCATCATCAGATCAATGGGGTCGGTTTACTGCCCGATCTTACGGTGGATGGGGATGCTGACCCCTTGTTAACTGCCATTGCCTCGGTGCAGCAGATTGCTGTTGCACAACGCTAAGCGTATAGGACTTACGCTGGCTGAGCTTGTCGAAGCCAGCTTCGACAAGCTCAGCCAGCGTAAAAACAGGAATACTGCGTAAGTCCTACGTAATAAAAAGTAGAGTGAGAGATGCAGCCAGAACACGAATTTCAAACGAACGTCCCTACTTCTTCGTTCACTAGCTTCTTCTTGCGTCCGCTCTTTTTGGCGGGCGTCTTGGTGCTGGTCCTAACCTTTTTTGCGGGTACAGGCATGGGGTATGCCCTAGCGCACACACCCGAAGATGCGGCTTCGGCCACGACTGACTGGTGGAGCGCCCTGACTGGACGGCGCACAGCCGTAGGTCAATGTTCGGAAGCGCAGGAATTGCTTTACCCTGAATTTGCCACCTTTTGGGAAGCGCTGCAACTGCTCTATAAAGATTATTACGGTAAGTTACCGCTAGCAGAAGCAGCAACCTATAACGCCATTCGGGGCGTGGTCAACGAACTTGGCGACCCCAATACCTCGTTTTTGACGCCGCAAGAGGCTGAGTTTTTTCGCACTTCGATCCAAGGCTCTTTTGAAGGAATTGGCGCACGGGTGGAGTGGGACGAAGAACTTGACACCCTGCGGATCAGCGAACCTTTTGAGAACCAACCGGCGTGGCAGGCCGGCATCCGCCGGGGCGATTGGGTGATGGCTGTCGATGGGAAAAGCTTGCAAGGCACCACGTTGAATGATGCGGTCGGCCTGATTCGTGGGGAGAAAGGCACCATCGTACTGTTGAGCATTCTCCGCGATGAGAGCGAAGAGCCGTTCGATGTACAAGTCGTGCGTGATCTGATCGAGACGCCGACGATTGCCATCGATTCTGTCGGTAAAAATAAAAAGATTGGCTATGTCAAGCTTACGACCTTTAACCAGAATTCTGGGCAACTTGTGCGTCAGGCGGTTGAAGATGCCCTAAGTCGTGAACCGACTGCTCTGATTTTTGATCTACGCGGCAATACCGGCGGTCTGCTGCGCGAGGCAGTGAAGGTCGCCAATGTGTTTATCGAGGACAGCACGGTGCTTTTAGAGCGCTTTAGCGATGGGAGTGTCGAAAGCTATAAGACCACTACCAATGCGGTAGCCAAGGACATTCCTATGATCGTGCTGGTGAACGAAGGCAGTGCCAGCGCCAGCGAAATTGTGGCCGGTGCGCTGCAAGATACGGGGCGCGCCCAATTGCTGGGGGTGACAACCTATGGCAAAGGCAGTGTACAACTGCCGCACACGCTGAGCAATGGCGCGATTATGCGCGTTACGATTGCGCATTGGTTTACCCCCAATGATCGCACCATTAATGGCACTGGGTTGGCACCTGATGTCACTGTTGAATTAACCGATGAAGACCGCGACAAGGGCGCTGATCCACAACTGACCGCCGCTGTCGAATTGCTCGAAAAAGAGATAGGCCAGTAGACCGATTATGGCAAAGCAGGCTGCAAAAACGAACGAAAAACAAGGCCCACGCACGGTTGCAAGCAATCGCAAGGCGCGCTATGAATATTTTATTGAAGAAAATTTTGAGGCCGGGGTTGTCCTAACCGGCACCGAGATCAAGTCGGTGCGCGCCGGTAAGGTGAGTCTACAGGATGGCTTTGTGCTGATCCGCGGGGGCGAGGCGTGGCTGCTTAATGTGCATATCGCCCACTTTGAACAGGGCAACCGCTATAACCATGAAGAGACCCGTCAGCGCAAATTATTGTTGCACAAAAGTGAAATTGCCAAACTCTACGAACAGGTGACCCTACGCAATTGGACCATTGTACCCTTGCGTGTCTACATCAACGACCGCGGTCGCGCCAAGGTGGAGATCGGGCTGGCGCGCGGCAAACAGACCCACGACAAACGTGACACCATCGCCAAGCGCGACAACGATCGCGAGTTGCGTCGCGTGTTAAAAGAGCGTTATTAGTATCTAACCAGCTAAAAGCTTGAACGAAAAACAAGGATTTTTGCATCGAATTTTACGAATTTCTCGAATAATTTAATTCGAGAAATTCGTAAAATTCGATGCAAAAAATTTGATGCTGGCTTGTCCAGGTTAGGAGTGAATCCACATGACTGTAGAAGCTGTTCAGTTGCATCGTTGGATCTACCAAGAATTTGCGTCATTGGCAGAAATGGATTTCTTTGATGGCAACCGTGTTGAACTCATTGATGGAGAAATATTTCATACGGCGCCCCAAAGCAGCCGTCATGCTACGATCTTGTCATTGGTTGCTGAAAAATTACGTACGATTTATGCCGCCAACTATGTGGTGCGCACACAAATGCCGCTGGTGTTAGATGAACTATCGGCGCCTGATCCAGATATTGCGGTTGTCCCAGGCACGTTGCTGGATTATCTGAATGCGCACCCTAGACATGCTCTCCTCGTTGTTGAGATTGCCGATTCTTCCCTTCGTCATGACCGTGAACGCAAGCGCATCCGGTATGCAACTGCCGAAATCCCCGAATATTGGATCGTCAATTTGCCGGAAAGTTGCCTTGAGGTCTATCGCAAACCGGTGCATGGCGATTATCGCTTGTCGATCGTCTTCGACAGGGACGAGTCAGTCGATTTTGTATCACATCCAGAGCTAGCGATTCCTGTCAGCGAGCTAATCCCGCAACCCAATGGATAATTTATTACTTCCGCACGGCCAACTTGTCCTGCCCACTTTTCTTCCTGATGCCACCCTGGGTGTTGTGCGCGCGGTTGACAGTGTCGATCTGGTCAACTGTGGCATCCAGGGGGTAGTGATGAACATCTTCCATCTCATGCAGCACCCTGGCTCCTCGACCGTGCAAGCACTGGGCGGGTTGCATGACATGTGTGGCTGGCCCTATCCCATTCTCACCGATTCGGGTGGCTTTCAAGCCTATTCGCTCATCCGCCAAAATGCCAACTATGGTAAACTCACCAACGACGGGATTGTCTTTCAACCCGATGGCGCGGCGCGTAAATTCCAGTTGACTCCCGAAAAGTGCATCCAGCTTCAGATGAGTTATGGTGCGGACATTATCATGTGTCTCGATGATTGCACTCATGTCGATGATCCGCTGGAGACACAGCAGGAATCGGTGCGGCGCACGATTGCCTGGGCCAAACGCTGCCGCGAAGAGTTTGACCGGCTGCTCAAGCAGAAAAAATTTGGTGACAAGCAACGTCCACTGCTTTTTGGCGTAATCCAAGGGGGCGGCACAAAGGCGTTGCGCCAGGAATGTGCAGAAGCGCTGCTCGCCATTGGGTTTGATGGCTATGGTTATGGTGGTTGGCCGCTTGACGCTGAGGGTAAATTGCTTGCAGATGTGCTGGCCTATACGCGTAAGCTTGTTCCAGCTATCTACCCCATGCACGCGCTAGGCGTCGGCCATCCCGCCAGTATCGCGGCCTGCGTCGCAATGGGGTATGGCATCTTTGACTCGGCGCTGCCCACGCGTGACGCACGGCGCGGCCGTCTTTATACCTTTACTGGCGCTAGTGCCCAACCCACAGCGCATCACGCTGACTGGTTTCGCTTCCTCTATGTCACCGACGACAAATATATCAAAACCAACGAGCCAATTTCTGAGCATTGCGATTGTCTCACCTGCCAAAACTACAGTCGCGGCTATCTCAAGCATCTCTACACCGCCAATGAAGCCGCGTTCATGCGTCTGGCGACCATCCACAATGTACGCTTTATGGTACAGTTGATGGCGCGACTGCGTGACCATACCGCCTAACGAGTTGATTAAGCTATGATTCGAGCCTTGCTCTTTGATCTAGACGAAACTTTGTTGGATCGAACCACGTCAATCCAGGCTTTTTTAGCACAACAGTATGCCCGTTTTACCACCGAGCTTGCCCATATACCCTTTGCACACTACTGCGAGCGCTTCCTGATCCTTGACAACTTTGGTTACATTGCTAAGGAAGTTGTTTACAGCCAACTGGTTGATGACTTTGACCTTGACCTGAACCCGGTGCAACTACTTGACGATTACTACATTAACAGTGGGCAGCTTTGTATCTTCTTTGCTGGCGCGCTTGAATTGTTGGCCCAAACGCGCGCTAATGGTTATAAGCTTGCCATCGTGACCAATGGATTACTACGCACACAACAGCCGAGAATTATGCATAGCGCTCTGCAACCCTTGATCGATCAGGGGCTGATCTCCGAGGCTGAAGGGGTGCGCAAGCCAGAGGCGGAAATTTTTCTGCGCGCCGCCCAGCGGTTGGGGGTGGAACCACAGGAATGTGTGATGATCGGTGACAATCCACACGCTGATGTTTGGGGTGCAATGCAAGTGGGCATGAAAACGATCTGGCGCCAAGGCCATCTGCCCTGGCCGGCCGAGTTAGCTTTGCGTCCACAGCGAACGGTGGAGTCGGTGGGTGAGTTGATTGGGTTTGATTGGCAACAGTTGTGCTATAATTGTCTTTAGTGTGAGTTGATAGCGGTGTGTTACTGGAGGTGTATAATGCTGACGCCTTTCCCTGGAATGGATCCATACCTCGAACGACCTAATCTTTGGGCTAATGTCCACAGCAGTTTGATTACAGCTATCCGTGATTATTTGGTGCCGCGCTTACGCCCACGGTATTTTGTAGCTGTAGAAGAGCGCTCCTATTTGGATGATTCTTCACCGGCTGGCTTTATGGCTGTGCCCGATGTTGGCGTTGTCGGTCCCTATTCAGCGCGCCCGGTAGCGGTACTCGAATGGCCGGCCACGATAGCTGAGCCGCAAATCGTTGAACTGCCTATGCCGGAGCAGATCCGCGAAACCTATTTATCCATTCAAGAAGTGGGGAGCAGCGCTCTTGCTACCGATATGTGGTTGGATAGTGATGACGGACTCAAGGTGGTGACGATTCTCGAGATCTTGTCGCCGTGGAACAAAGGTTCGCGCGAAGGGCGTGCGCAATATACGCGCAAACGGGAGGCAGTGATCAACTCCTACACTAATCTGGTCGAAATCGATCTCTTGCGCGCCGGTCAACGTTTTGTACGGACGTGCAATGACAACTCGCACTACAACATTCTGGTCAGCCCAGCGCCTATGCGGCCGCGCGCCCAGTTCTATACGTTTACCGTGCGCCAATCGATTCCCGCGTTTCGCTTGCCTTTGCAGGACAATGATGAGTGGCCGCTGCTGGACCTCAACACCATTCTGCATGATCTCTATGATCGCGCCGGCTATGATTTGCGTATCAATTACGGGGTCGCGCCGGTTCCACCCCTAGATGAAGACGACACTATTTGGCTTGACAAATTACTGCGCCAAGCTGAGGTACGCTAATCACTTACTCTCTTACTCTCTCAATCTCAAAGCAAATACGCAGAAGTTCAACTTTTATCAAAAGTTGAACTTCTCTGCTCATGGTGTCCAATTTGCTTAAGTCCTATGACTGTTCATTCCTTAGCCACAGGTGAAATAACAGCCACTCGATCAACCCGCAAAAGCAAGGTAGCGACAACGATCACCCCACCGATCAACATAAAGGCATAGCGCGGGTCAAAATCCGCCAGCCAGCCCATGACCAACATCATGGCTGCGACATAGGCGCTAACCAAGAGATTGATCAAAGAAAGAACCGTTGCCCGCTGGTCAGCCACGATCGGTTGGTTGACGTAGGCAGAGAGCAAGGGTTCTTTGAGGGTCGCTGTACCATAGGTTGCGATAAAGGCGAAAAATGCCAATCCATCGCTCGTGGCAAAGGCCAACAGTAGGTAGCCGATCCCTGGCAAGAGGGTGACGAGAAAAAGTCCCGTCCGTGGACCCAACAGCCCCTCCACCCGATGCGCGACGCTGGCCCCTAAACCAGCGAGCAAAGCGCCCGCTGCAAATGCCATTCCCATCCAGAAGGCGGAAAAGCCTAACGTGGCAAAATAGGGTTGATAGAGACCGACCAACGCCATCGTAAAAGTGCTGGTCAGCATCGTAATGAGCAATAGCCACTGCAACCGCCGGCTGCGGCGAAGCTGTTGAATGCCTGCGCTAACGATTTGACCGAGCGCTTGTGCTTGTCTGGCTACGGCAGGCGGCTCTTCTAGGGTCAGCGCAACTAGCAGTGCCACGGCGACGCTACAAGCCGTAAGCAAAACTGCCAACAGAAAGCGGTTGAGGGTGAAAACCGGCACAAGAAAGCTGCCCAAAACAGGCGCAAGCACAAAGGCCAGTTGATGGGCTAAGCCGTTCAGCCCCATCGCCTTCTGCATAGATCGGTCGCGCTCCTCTGCCGGCAACGTATCATAGATCAACGCCTCCACACAGCCCGAGGCAAAGGCAAAGCCCACCCCAGCAATCACGGAAATCAACGCAAAGGCCCAATAGCTGCGCGAGAAAAGATAGAGCACCTCTCCGAGCACCTGGAGTGCCATCGCTGCGATCACCGACCGTTTGCGCCCCATCTTGTCCGCCAGCACTCCGGTGGGCGCTTCGGCCAGAAAGAGCGCACAAAACAGAATGGAGTTGAGGGAGGTAACCTGAAAAAGATTCAACCCACGCGCTTGGAGATAGAGCGTGCCCACGTGGCTGTAGAAGTAGAGGCTAGAGAAAAAGGTGATGAGCGCAATCTTATGGGTGTTGTTTAACCTTGCGTTCAATTATTTGCTCTTCAGAAGGAGATCACGCCTGCCAAACGCTTCCAGGAAGCGGTCGGTGTGTGATTAGTGAAGGTAACAATACGCGAGGAGCGCCGACCGCTTCCTGGAAGATTTTAGTTCCAAGCTATGCATTCTACTGCACAGTCGATGTTCGCACAACCACCCAATTGCGATATTCATGATGAAGCAACAACAGCGCCAGGGCAACGGTCGTCATTAACAAATTGCGCCACGATTAAGCCGGCCAACGCCGGCCCAAGAAAACGGCCAATCTCAATCATGAATGCATAGAGCATCATCGATTTGCGAATTTCACCCATACCGCTCAGATCACCGATAAAAGCGCCCTGTGTCGGGAAATTAAACGCAGCCGTTACCCCTAGCACAAGAGCAAAGAGCAAAATCGGCCAGATGACATGCATCCCCAGGAAAATCAGCAATGCCAGCGAAAGCGCAAGCAGCATCTCAATCGTCTGGGTGATCATGAGCACCTTGCGGCGATCAACCCGGTCGGCAATGGCCCCCGTAAAGGGCATAAGAAAAAAGGCTGGCGCAAAGGTCATCGCGACCACAATGCCAACCCAGCGCGTATCTTTGGTAACCTCCCAAATAAACCACTGGAGTGCCATCTGTTGCATAAAGGTGCCGATGAGAGAGACACCCTGTCCAAGCAAATAGGTGCGAAAGTTTGCATTTTTTAGCGGGGTAAAGCTGGCAAGAAAAGCTGATTTGGTCAGTAGCATAGGGTAATCAATTTCTGGTACAGTTGGGCGTAGATCCCACGACAATAAGTGTGTTCATTGCGGTCAATTGTACCATTGCTACTGCTATTTCGATAATCATACTAAAACAGTTGTTTTAGATTATCACTAACGCCAGCGCCACTGCACTATAGACGTAGCGGCGGGTTCTTGGTCGGCAACTAGCAGCGTTGGCCGATGGCGATCAATACTAGGAATCGATTTGTCTGGAAGGTGAGTGCAAAGAGCTGAGTCGGGAATACGATACATTTCCGCACAAAGGTTAGACGTGTCAGGCGTCAATTCATCAGCCGCCAACTGCGCGTCACTCGTCATCATTGGTAAATAGGGAGGTGGTAGAAGCTCACTAGCCACCAGCACAGGCGGTGTGGCCTGTGCACCACTTTCATCTGTTTGAGTCAACCCACTTCTACTAAGCACACTACCGAGGAGAAGACCCAGGAGCGGTAAACAAGCGAAAGTAATAATCAAAAGACGAAAGCGGATGGAATTCAATGACACGGTATACATTGGTAGAAGGTGCCTTTCTCGTTGAGCCGATACATAAGGCAAAGTAAGTAATGACAATAAGGGGAAGATACAGATCTAAGTAAACTTAATTTTATACATTAATTTCTTACTATAATCCTATAGAATCAGAGAAATGTCAAATTAAGCAATCTTACTGAACACTATTCTGCTAAGAAATTCCCTGACCATTTGAGAAAATTTCTACAATGTCTTGACAATTTCCTAAGAATTATCTGGTACAATGGGTATGACTTTAGCTATGTTACAGTCATTTAATCAAACTATGGTGCAACCACATCGATGTAGAGGAGAGAATAAAATGGAAAATGATGATCGACAGATTGGTCGCGTCCTGAGCCGCCGCGAAGCACTTACTTTCTTGGGTGCGGCCGGCACAGCAACGCTATTGAGTGCCTGTGTGGCCCTGCCCAATGGTGGTCCATCTGCCTCAACCGGCGCAAGTGTAGAGGCAGTCGCCACAACCAATGCTGGGTTGTCGCCCGGCTGTGTCGTGCGTCCAGAGTTAACCGAAGGTCCCGTCTTTGCTGAGATAAACTCTCCTGCATAAGAATGCAGTGATCTTGATCGCTGGGCATTCTTATGCTTGAACCATTTATAGATTGTTTACTGTTTTGATAGTACTGAAGGACAGCGTGATGCAAAACGATACTATTAAAAACAATTTGGAAGAAGAAGGCGATGATCTGCCTGTGGGTCGGATTCTGAGCCGCCGCGAAGTGCTGGCGTTGCTTGGCGGCGGGGCGGCTGTATTGGTGGGCGGGTTGCAAGCCTTGGCGGCTGACACCATTTATTTACCCATCGTGGCCAATGGAGCAACGGCAACATTGGTTCCCACCGCACCGGCTGCCACCATAACCCCCACCACAACCCCAACGGCAACCGCTATCTGTGTGGTACGACCAGAGATGACGGTTGGCCCATACTTTGTCGATGAGAAGCTAAACCGTTCCGACATCCGCTCGGATCCATCCAACAATACCGTGAAGAGCGGGGCAGAATTACAGCTTACCCTGCGTGTCTATACGGCGAGCAATAACAGTTGTACACCGCTGGTTGGCGCCTTTGTCGATATTTGGCACTGTGACGCTGCCGGTCTCTATTCCGATGTTTCTCAGGAAGGCACGTCAGGCCAGAAGTTCTTGCGCGGCTATCAGACCACGGATGCCAATGGCACTGTGATCTTTACCACCATCTATCCTGGTTGGTATGCGGGCCGGGCCGGGCATATTCATTTCAAAATTCGGGATGCTCTGACCACCAACCCCACCAACTACCATTTTATTTCGCAATTTTTCTTCAATGAAGATCTTACCACACAGGTACATGCTCAATCACCCTATGCCAGCAAAGGCACGCGTGACACCTTAAACAGCACCGATAGCATCTACACTAATAATGGTGGCAGCCAAATGTTGCTACCGGTTGTGCAAAATGGCTCGGTATATACAGCAACCTTTGATATTGGATTCGCGCTTTAATCGTAGGAAGCGTATAATCCAACCATAATTTCATCATACCGCAAGCTACACAAGGCAGACACATGATTTCTTTGGAAGGTTTAAGTGAACAAACGGTACGCACAAAACGTGCCCAAGGATTAGGCAACGATATCAATCTGAAAACCGGGCGTTCGTACTTTGACATTGCACGCGCAAATCTCTTTACCCTTTTCAACAACATTCTCTTTGTGATTGGTGTCGCTTTGATTTCAATGGGTCGCGTCAATGATGCGATCACCAGCGTCGGCATTGGACTGGTCAACGCCTGTATCAGCACTATCCAGGAGTTTCGCGCTAAACGGCAACTGGACCAAATTTCGCTGTTGGCCAAGCCCCACGTAGTTGTTGTGCGCGAAGGGAAAGAGCAGGCGATCGACCCCACAGAAATTGTACAAGAGGATCTCCTGCGGGTGCGCTCCGGTGACCAAGTGGTGGTCGATGGCGCTGTAGTGGGCGAGGGTCTGCTGGAGATGGACGAGTCGCTACTCACCGGCGAACCCAATCTGGTGCGCAAAGCTGCCGGTGACAAGCTCTTTTCCGGCAGCTTTTGTGTTACGGGCGACGGCTATTACGTGGCGGAAAAGGTGGGCAAAGAGAGCTTCGCCAATCAGTTAACCGCCACCGCGCGCCAGATGAGCATTGTCCAGACGCCGCTCCAACAAAAGATCAATCTACTGGTCAAACTGGTGATGCTCTTTGTAGCCGTCTTTAGCGTTCTGATTCTAGCCGCGGCTATACTCGAAGGGTTGAGCAATATTCGCCTGGTGCAGATCGCGGCTGTGCTCACGGGGCAAGTGCCCTATGGTCTTTTTCTGATGATTGTGGTGGCCTATGCCTTGGGTGCGGCCAAGGTTGGGCGGCAGGGCGCCCTGGTGCAACAGACCAACGCGGTTGAGTCACTGAGCAATATCAACGTACTTTGCACCGACAAAACCGGCACTCTCACAGCCAACCGTTTACTCTTACAAGGCATCTATCCACTTGGTAACGAAAGCACCGCCTCAGTCAAGGGGGTACTGGGTGACTTTGTACGCAGCGCTTCGGCACGTAACCAAACCAGCGAAGCGATCCTAACCGGAACATCGGGCGAAGTTCGTTTGGTGAGCGATGAAGTACCCTTTGCCTCGGCGCGTAAATGGAGTGGCGTGGCTTTTCATCAAACCGAGCGCCAAGGGCTTTATGTCCTGGGCGCAGTCGAAATGCTACAGGATCATTTGCCTGCCGGAAGTGCTTCACTCGACAGTGATCTCGTCCGACAGATGCACGCTTGGGCAGACCAAGGTCTGCGTGTGCTGCTCTTTGCCCATGCACCAGGGGTGACCACTTTCCGTAACAGTACCGGTGAACTCAACCTACCAACGTTGGCGCCCTTGGCATTGGTCAGCCTGAGCGATGAGTTGCGCCCAATGGTCAAAGAGACCATCGCCGAGTTCACACACATGGGGATCGTCATCAAAATCATCTCGGGTGACAGCCCGCACACGGTGGCAGCCTTGGCAAAACAGGCCGGCTTATCACCCGACATCAAGCTGGTCTCTGGGCCAGAATTAGCCGAGATGAGCGCGTCCGAGTTTGACCAAGCCGCGGTAGAAGCAACCATTTTTGGACGCATTTCACCCCAACAAAAAGAGCAGTTGGTTGATGCGCTGTTGCGCCAAGGGAAATATGTCGCAATGATCGGCGACGGGGTCAACGATGTGCTGTCGCTCAAAAAAGCTTCGTTGGGCATCGCCATGCAATCGGGTAGCAGTGCCACGCGCAATGTGGCTGACATCGTGTTGCTCAATGATTCCTTTGAGGCGCTACGCCCAGCCTTTAGCGAAGGGCGGCGTATCATCTCTGGCATGTCGGGCGCGCTCTATCTCTTTCTGGCGCGTTCAACCACGACGACACTTTTGATTATCGCGGTAACCATGGTCGGTCTAGGTTTCCCCTTTGATCCGTCGCAGATGGCACTCACTACCTTCACCGTTGGCATACCCGCATTCTTTCTCACCCTTTGGGCAAAGCCACGTACAATCCAGACGAATATTCTGACATCCCTGGTCAAATTTGTCCTACCGGTTGCGCTGTTGACAATGTTGACGGGGGTTGCCCTCTATATGTATGATTATAACAACGCTTTTACTGCTGTCTCGGATGTCAATTTACCCCGACGTAATATGGATACATATCTCGCCTATACTGGACTGAGTGAGGACGATGCTACAATGCCGGCCGCAGTCGCCACCGTTGCCGCTCAGGGATCAGTTTCGATCTTCGTGTCGTATACAGCGTTTATGTTGCTGCTGTTTTTGGAACCACCCATTCGCTTCTTTACCGGCTGGCGACAAAGCGTCAGTGTGGACAAGCGCCCTGCCTACTTAGCGGTTGGACTTTTTCTGCTCTTCCAAGTCATTTATTTTGTTCCCACCATCGGCTCCTACTTTGGGCTACTCTCAAAGCCGTTACGGGTCTATCTAGGAATTTTCGCGCTGTCAATGATTTGGATGTTTCTCATCCGCACCATCTGGCGCCAGCATCTCTTTGAGCGCTTTCTGGGGCTGGAGATTGAGGCGTAGGAAGTCATCTGAAATTTGCTTCGTAGGTGCGGTTGCAAACCGCACCTACGATTAGCAATCTGACATAAAAGAGGAGTTCGCACGCCTATGTGCGAACTCCTCTTTGCATAGAGTGATCATCTATTCACTCCTCAAGCCTACGATATTTTCCCCGGAAGAAAAGGAGCGCTTCCTGATTGTCTCGATCCTCAAACGCCACCACGCGCCCCACGAGAATGTTGTGATCGCCGCCGGGGTAGACATGTTCCATCGTACATTGGAAACAAGCGCCATAGTCAGGCAGGATTGGTGAACCGACGATGCCAATGCGCCAATCCAAGTCGCGAAATTTATCATCGCCCCGGGTGGCAAAATGGGTGGAGAGCGCTTCTTGTTCTTTGTGCAGAATGTGTACGGCATAGTGCTCTGCACTCGAAAAGAGCGCAAAGCTGCGCGCATGGTTGCCGACATTCCAAAGCACCAACGGTGGTTCGAGCGAGACCGAAGTAAAGCTGTTGACCGTCATGCCGATGGGTTCGCCATCTGGGCCAACCGTTGTCACCACGGTAATGCCGGTGGCAAACATGCCACAGGCGTTGCGAAAGGCTTTTTGATCAAAGTCGTGCATGAATACTCCTAATAGAAACCGACAGATTGGTGGGTAGTGAGCTTATTCTATCCTTTAGGTACTGTTGACATTTATAGGAGGTAGCGAGAGGGGTGTCACTACCCTATGAAATATCAACAGAACCTAGCCCTTCTCCATCAACCATTCACTGATATTGCGATTCTCCTGATCAAAGGCGATACCCAACAGAAGAATCGTCTTGCCACGACCGCGAAAGGGCAGATCGTATTGTTTTGTGCGAATCTGTTCGATGGCGCGTTGCGCGGGGGTGGGGGAGGGTTTGGACGCGGTGGCTTTGCCGGCGCTGCGTTTGCGTGGTTTGGGCAATGGCTCACTCATCTTGAATTCGAGGATGTAGACCACATCCGACAGTTCCAGCACGGCGTCTAACCGCCCCAGGTTGTTTAAGCGTTCTGCATCCACCGTAAAGCCGAGCAGACGCAGCACCAGATAAACGACCGAGTGATAGTAGGCTTCTTGCGGTAGAAAGAGGGTATGCGGGATACTCCCAAAGACGCTCCTGAGGGCGGTGATAAAGCCTTCCACGTTTTGCGTGTGCAACGCCTTGCGCAAATTGGCGAGCAGGGTGATGCTGATCTGGTCGATGTTAGCGGTCAGGTAATCGGTGAGCAGCAGTTGTTGAAAGGACTGCGCTACTTCATGGTTGGGGTAGCCCAGGTCGTATTCATCGCCTTGAAACGAGCGCCGCACCTGTTTCACCGTTAGATAACCGGTTTGAAAGAGCAGCGAGATGACGCTGATCTGGTTGACATCGGCGCTATCTAACAGCTTGCTGTCGGTGGTTACAGCATCTAAGGTATAGGCAGGCAATTGCTGTTGGCGCAGTAGTTTGATCAGAAATGAAGGGGTGGCCGTGGCAAACCAATGGTTGGCAAAGGTCTGCTGCGAAAAAAAGACCAGCGTGGAGAAAGGTACATAGACGCGTTGAACGCCATCCCACGAGTAGCCATTATACCAAAATTTGATCTGTTCCAATACTTCCGCACGGCTCGCCTGATAGCGCAGGGCTAAACTGTCGATATAATCGCTAAAATAGTGTTCTAGTTCGTCTTGCGTGTAGCCTAACAGAGTGGCAAAGCGTGTGTCGAGGGTCACATCTAGCAAGTTATTCAGATCAGAAAAGATTGAAAGCTTACCATATTTGGAAACGCCGGTGAGCAGCGTGAAATGAAGACAATCGGCGGCAGTGGACTTGAGTACCGAATAGAAATTCTTTAATGTCGCGATGTGTTCGGTTACTTTTGCCTGGTTTTCCAGCAGATCAGTGATCGCCTTATCATACTCATCAATGAGCAAAACGACCTTTTGATGCTCGGATAGTCTCTGTATCAACTCGATAAATTTGCTTTTATAGTCGGTCGCAACAAAGGTAAGTCCATGCTCACGTGCCACTCGATCAAGATAGTTGTCCAAAGCATCGGCCAAACTTAGATCGCGATAATTGAGGTCGTTGAAGTTAATCAAAATCACCGGCCGGGGTTGCCAATCGATCTTATCTTCGATCCAAAGCCCTTGAAATAGCGTCCGATTCCCCTGAAAAATTTCTTTCAGGGTGGTGGTGAGCAAGGATTTGCCAAACCGGCGTGGGCGCGACAAAAAGACAAACGCACCCACCTGCATCAAATCGAAGATCTGTCGCGTCTTATCGACATAGAGGTGGCCGCGTTGGCGTAATTGGGCAAATTCTTGCACGCCAATCGGTAATGATTGCATGTCTACCATTTTACTCGTGCTTGGATCGTGAAGCAAATGACAGCTAGCCAATGGTAGCATAGATAACTACATACACTACCCTTGCAATAATTTACTTGCGGATATTTTGCGGTATACTAAATTACCTTTACTCACCATTATTTACTCACCACCGTTACGCATCAAATTCACGATGGCGTACATGGTGGTAACCATAAACAGTAAGGAAAATTATGCTGCAAAAAAACACAAAGATCATTTACACGTTAACTGATGAAGCGCCCGCCTTGGCCACCTACTCGCTGCTGCCGATTATTCAGCGCTTTACGTCCGCCGCCGATGTAGTTGTCGAGACGAGCGACATCTCGTTGGCCGGCCGCATGATTGCGAATTTTCCCGAAAAGCTGACCGCAAGCCAACGGCAACCCGATGCGCTTACTGAGTTAGGTGAACTAGCCAAGACACCGGAAGCAAACATTATCAAGCTGCCCAATATCAGCGCATCCATCCCCCAATTGGTCGAGGCCATCCAAGAACTTCAGGCGCAGGGCTATGATCTGCCCGATTATCCGGCAGAAGCTCGCACTGAGGTGGAGAAGGCGATTCAGGCGCGTTATAGTAA
>Ga0163153_10004340_pt1 | contig 17942 bp, 10 predicted proteins | sample OliLakLV19MP6IB1_FD_148629 | JGI IMG/M metagenome (GOLD analysis project Ga0163153, IMG submission 148629) | Freshwater microbial mat bacterial communities from Lake Vanda, McMurdo Dry Valleys, Antarctica - Oligotrophic Lake LV.19.MP6.IB-1 | ecosystem: Environmental > Aquatic > Freshwater >... | reverse complement strand
GCGCCGGGATCGAGAAAATCCTGTACCTCGCGGATTCCCAGGGGTGAGCCGAGCGTCACGTACTGGTTCACCGTGAGCCCGGTGTCCTCGAGCGCGCGCAGCACCTCGTAGGAGATGATCGTGCCCTGGCTGTGGGCGACGAGCGTGAACGGTTCGCCGCGCGCGGGCAGGGCTGCGAGCAGGCGCTTGCGCGCCTTGTCCCGCACGTCGTCGCGGAAGAAGTAGGCCGCGGTATCGGCGATGAACGCCTCGAGGAACTGCCTGGCGATCGGCTTCCTCATGAAGGCGGGCAGCGGCAGCACGCGCTTGCCGACGGCGGTGACTCCGAGCACCGGCACGCCGACCTGCGCGAGCAGCACGTCGGTCATCGCGCGCACCTCCGGATCCGCGGGGTCGACGCCCACGCGCTCGAGCGCGCCATCGACGTCGAGCACCGCGGCGTCCGCCTTGCGCCTCGAGGAGATCGAGGGCAGCGGTTCGCTCTTCGGGTGGAGGATGTCGGCCCAGTAGGCCATGCGGCTGCGGCTGCCCAGGTCGCGGCCGAAGAGCGCCAGGTCCCATTCGAGCTTGAGCTCCTCGGGGGGCGATTGCTGGCCGATTCCGTGGATGTAGATGACCATGCCGGGCGCGGCGCTACCCGCCTGCTTGCGGACCGCCCGCGCTCGGGCCGGGCGTTTCGATTTCGCGGCCATCTTTGCCTCCGTGGGGCGGATGGGGTGCGCTATCATCGCCCGAATCGTTCGGGAGATGCCATGTTGACGAGGCGCCGCCTGTTGCAGGGCGGAATCGCCGCCGGTTCGCTCTTCCTGCCGGCGCCGTTCGCCTGGGTGTGGGCGCAATCCGATGGGGCCACGCGCCTCATGCGCGCACCGAAGCTGGCGCTGGTCATCGGCAACAGCGCGTACCGCAACGTGGAGACTCTCCTCAATCCGGGCAACGACGCGCGCGCCATCGCCGCGGCGCTCGCCGAGTCCGGCTTCGCCGTGACCACGGTCCTCGATGCGCCGCGCGAGCGGCTTGCCGAGGCGATCCGGCTTCACGTCGAGGCGCTCTCGAAATCGAAGGGTGTCGGCCTTTTCTACTTCGCGGGCCACGGCGTGCAGCTCGCGTGGCGCAATTTCCTCCTGCCGGTCGACGCCGCCATCGCGAAGCTCGAGGACATCCCGGCGCAATGCGTGGACGTTTCCGACTTGATCGGCGGGATCAAGAAGGCCGCCAACCCGATGAACGTGATCATCCTCGACGCCTGCCGCGAGAACCCGTTCGGGACGATCCGCGTGGAGCAGAAGGGCTTGAGCCAGATGGACGCGCCGTCCGGGACGCTGCTCGCCTATGCGACGGCGCCGGGCAACCTCGCGGCCGACGGAACGGTGGGCGCGAACGGCCTCTATACCGGCAACCTGCTGCGCGAGATGCGCGTGCGCGAGGCGAAGATCGAGGACGTTTTCAAGCGCGTGCGGCTCGGCGTGCGCCTCGCCTCCAAAGGTGCGCAGATTCCGTGGGAGAGCACCTCGCTCGAGGAGGATTTCTATTTCCTTCCGCCCGAGCAGCTGCGCAAGCTCTCGCAGGCCGAGGATGAGCAGCTATTTTCCGAGGAGCGCGCGCTGTTCGAGAAGGCCCGCGAGGCGCGCGAGGCCGCGCGGCTGGAAGAATACCTGCGCCGCTATCCCAGCGGGCGCTTCGTGGAGCTCGCGCAGCTCATGCTCGACCGCCAGCTCGCCGCCAAGGGTGAGCAGCCGGTGCGGATCGCCTCCTCGCAAGGCAACCCCAACACCATCGGGACCGCGCGCGCCAACACCGACTTCAAGGTGGGCGACTTCTACGTCTACCGCCGCCGCGACCTGCGCGACGGCGCCGAGCGCCAGGGGCGCCAGAGGGTCACCGCGATCACCGACGACCAGGTGATCTTCAACGAGGGGCGCATGATCCTCGATCCGCTCGGCAACCAGATCCTGGCGGGCAACGGCAAGCGCTTCACGGCGCGCCAGGACATGCCGCTCGAGTACGTGGTCGGCAAGCGCTGGATCTCGCGCTTCGACGTCGTCGGTGGCGGAGCGGACGGCACCACGGAGATCGGCTACCGAATCGCCGCGCGCGAGACGCTCACGGTGCCGGCGGGAAAATTCGAATGCTTCCGCGTCGAGGGCCGCGGGTTCAACAGCAGCCCGTTTCGCCCGCCGCACGAAATCATCATCACGTTCTGGCTCGCGCCGGAGAAGCTGCGCCGCACCGTGGCCCTCGAGGAGAAGCGTTACCACCGCCAGCAGGTCCAGCGCTGGGAGCGCAACGAGCTCGTGAACTTTCGCGAGGCGTGAGCGCGCGCTAGAGCGGCTTGCTCATCACCATGTCGACGCAGGTGTACCCAGCTTCCCGTAGAGCGCGATCGCGCGCGTGTTCCAGCCGTCTGACCCCATTCTAGGATTGGGGTCTGACCCCATTCTCCAGCCAGGCGAGGGCGAGCGCGCTGAGCGACGTCACCCCGAGCTTGAGGCAGGCCTCGTCCACGAAGAATCGCGGGCTGTGGTTGGGGGCGGCCCTGCGCAGGTCCACATCCGGCGGCGTGCAGCCCACGCGGATGAAGACGCCCGGGACCACCTTCTGGAAGCAGGAGAAGTCCTCCGCCCCGCAGACCTTGTCGACCACGCCCACGTTCGCCGCGCCTGCCACCCGCTGCAGCACCGGCACCGCGAAACCCATCAGCGCGGGGTCGTTCACCACCACGTCGTAGCCGCGCTTGATCTGGACGCGCGCCTTCGCGCCACCCGATTCCGCAATCATCTCGGTGATGCGCTTCACGTGGTCGTGGATCGCATCGCGCTGGCCTTCGTCGAAGGTGCGGATGGTGCCTTCCATCTTCACTTCGTCGGGAATGATGTTGTCGCGGTTGCCGCCGTGGAAGACACCCACGGTCACGACCGAAGGCTCCCGGGTCACCTCCATGCGGCGCGAGACGATGGTCTGAAGCCCCATCACGACCTGGGAGCCCACGACGATCGGATCCACGCCCAGCCACGGCATGGCGCCATGGGTCTGGTTGCCGCGTATGAAGATGCGCAACTCGTCGGACGAGGCCATCAGCGGGCCGGAGCGGTAGCCGATCTTGCCGGTGTGGTGGTTGGAAGTGACGTGCAGGCCGAAGATGGCGCCCACGCGCGGGTTTTCCATGCAGCCTTCGGCGATCATCATCTCGGCGCCGCCGCCTTCGTCGCCCGGTGCGCCTTCCTCCGCGGGCTGGAACAGGAACTTCACCGTGCCGCGCACGCGTTCGCGCATGCCGGCCAGCACTTCAGCCACACCCATCAGGATGGCGGTGTGTGCGTCGTGCCCGCAGGCGTGCATCACGCCGCATTGCATGCCGCCCCATTCGGTGCGCACGGTGCTCCTGAAGGCGACGTCGACCTCTTCGGCCACCGGAAGCGCATCCATGTCCGCGCGCAACGCCACCACCGGGCCCGGCAACCCACCCACCAGCACGCCGACGACGCCGGTGTAGGCCACCTTCTCCGTCACCTCGATGCCAAGCGACCTCAGATGGCCGGCGACGATCTTCGCCGTGCGCAACTCGCGGTTTCCGAGTTCCGGGTTCTGGTGGAAGTCGCGCCGCCACGCCACGACACGGGGTTCGATCCCTTTCACGCGGGATGCGATGTCGGATTCGAAGTTGTCCATCACTGGAGTCTAATCCCGCGTTGCGGCTATTTCGCCAGCAACACCGCGCCACTGACCAGGTAGACGCAACCGATCCCCGTCACCGTGACGCGGGTCCACAGGCGGAACTTCCGGTCGTCGATCCTTTCCAGCACGCGTTTTGAGAGCTGCGTGCCGACGAATGCCAGCACCACCATCATCGCCGCCGCCCACGCCGAGACCTCCGCGGCGCTGGTGGTGGCGATCACCACGCCGAAGTAGATGATTTTCATCAGGTGGGTGAGGCACTGGGTGAAGGCCTTGGTGGCAACCACAGCGTGGCGCCCCATCTTCGAGTGGATGAAGAAGACGTCGAGCACCGGGCCCGAGACGCCGGCCACCAGCGACAAGCCGGTGCAGAGGACCCCGGACGCGGTCGAATGCCCGCGCCGCTCCACGTTCAAGTGCAGCCTTTCGGGTAACGCGAGGCCCACGAACGGCATGAGCCCCAGCATGATCAGCGCCACGGGTTTGCTCGCGACCACCTGGATGAGGGCAAACAGCGCCATCGCCGCGGCGCCGCCGGCCGCGTAGCCGCGCATCACACGCCAGTCGATGGCATCGCGCAGCATGAAGGCGCGCCAGGCGTTGGAGGCCAGCTGCGTGATGCCGTGCATCATCATCGCCGCGGGCAGCGGCAGCACGGCCAGCAGGACGCCCATCAGGATCATGCCGCCCGCCATGCCGAGGATGCCCGAGATGAACGAGGTCACCACGGTGGAGGCGGCAAGCAGTGCGATGATGGGCCAGGTCATGGGATGGCATTCTGCGCGACAAGCGCGAAGGGGATGGACAATTTGCCCGCAGTTTTGGCCAAAAACCCGGCAGCCATGAAAAAAATCGCCATCGTTGCGTTCGACGAAGCCCAGATCCTCGACATCGCGGGCCCCATGGAGATGTTCCGTGGCGCAACCGTCGCGGTGCGCGAGCGCCGCGCGCATGCGGCCCCTGCGTACGACATCCACATCGTCGCCCGCCACGCGGGGCCGGTGCGCACGTCGTGCGGGCTCACCATCGTGGCAACGGGCGCGTTTGCGCAGGCGCCAAGCGACGTCGATACCCTGATCGTGGCCGGCGGCGTGATGGACGAGGCGTTGCGCGACGCGTCGCTGCTGGGCTACGTGCGGGAAACGGCGCGGCTGGCGCGCCGCGTGGTGGCCATCGGCACCGGCACCTTCGTGCTCGCCACCGCGGGGCTGCTGGAGGGCCGGCGCGCCACCACGCACTGGCGCGCGTGCCAGTCGCTTGCCGCGCTTTTCCCCGGCGTGCAGGTGGTTTCGGACCAGGTGTTTGTGCGCGACGGGCAGTTCCTCACCTCGGCCGGCGCCACCGCCGCGCTCGACCAGGCGCTCGCGCTGGTGCAGGAGGACTTCGGCAAGGAGATCGCGATGTCGGTGGCGCATCGCAAGGTGATGTTCCTGCGGCGCACCGGCGGCGAGAACCAGGTGAGCACGCACCTGGCCGCGCAGATGATTGGCCACGAGGGGCTCGCCACCCTGGCTACCTGGATCCTCGCCAACACCGCGAAGGAGATCAGCACCGAGACCCTGGCCGCACAAAGCGCGATGAGCCCGCGCACGCTCTCGCGCCTGTTCGCTCGCGAGCTCGGCATGACCCCGGCGGGATTCATCGAACGCGCGCGCGTGGAGGTGGCGCGGCGCCTGCTGGAGGAAAGCGACATGCGCATCGAGGCGATCGCGCGCAAGAGCGGGCTGGGCGGCGAGGAGCGGTTGCGGCGCACCTTCCAGCGCGTCCTGGGCATGACCCCGCGCGAATACCACGACCGGTATCGCGAGGCGGTGCCGCCTACGGAGAACTGGCCCGTGCTGGTGGGAGCGCGCGCCCGCGGCTGAACGGCGCACCCTGCCGGATGGATCACTTGCCAATCGGCGGGCGACCGGTTCTCCGAGTGACAGGTGACGTGCGAGACATGTTTTGACACTTTTTTGACAATTCGTCAAAAAGCCCTAAGATCGTGCCGATCAAACAAGACCCGACGCCTATCCGGCCACAGGGCCTAAGCGCACAGACCTCGACACAATCCCAGGGAGATTTCCAAATGAAATTCAGGCGTATGCGCGCATTGGCCGCGCTGTCACTCATTTTTGGCGCGGTCGGCGCCCCGGAGGTGTTGGCAGGCCGTCCGCTGCCGACCGAATCCGTGGTCCACATCGGCCAGCCGGTTTTCACCCCCCTGGGGCTCAACCAGGGCACCGTCACGGTGGTCCTGGAACTCGCGGGCGCCCCGGTCGCCACGCGCCAGGCCGACGAGGGCCGCAAGCTCAGCGCCTCGGAACGCGATGGCATCAAGAAGGAGCTTCGTGCGCGCCAGGATTCGATCCTGGCCCAGATCCAGGCCCTCGGCGGTACCGTGGTGGCGCAATACCAGTCCGCCTATAACGGCGTGAAGGTGCGCATCGCCCGCGACAAAACCGCGGCCCTGCTGGCGCTGCCCAACGTCATCGGCGTGCGCGAGCCGCAGGCCATGTACCCGGACAACATCTCGGGCGTGCCCTTCATCGGCGCCCCCGCAGTCTGGCAGGCCTCCGCCTATCGCGGCGAAAACGTCAAGGTCGCGATCATCGACACCGGCATCGACTACACCCATGCCAACTTCGGCGGTCCCGGCACGGCTGCGGCCTACGCCCTGGCCCATGCCCGCGAGGCGATGCCGGCGAACCCGGCCCTCTTCGGCTCCCGCGCCCCGCGCGTCAAGGGTGGCATCGACCTGGTGGGCGACAGCTACAACGCCAGTTCCAGCTCCGCGTTCTACCAACCGGTCCCGCATCCGGACGCCAACCCGCTGGATTGCGGTGACCACGGCTCGCACGTGGCCGGCACCACCGGCGGCGGCGGCGTGCTGATTGACGGTTCGGCTTTCACCGGCCCGTACGATGCCAGTACCATCTCGACGCATTCGTGGATCATCGGGCCGGGCGTCGCGCCCAGGGCCGATCTCTACGCCGTGCGCGTCTTCGGGTGCGAGGGTTCCACACAGATGACCATCGACGCGATCGAATGGGCGGTGGACAACGACATGGACGTGATCAACATGTCGCTCGGATCCAGCTTCGGGCGCAGGGACGATCCCTCGGCGGTCGCCGCGGAAAACGCCGCCAAGTCGGGCGTGATCGTGGTGGCCTCGGCCGGCAACAGCGGCCCGGGCAAATACATCACCGGCTCGCCCGGCACCGGCGATGGCGTGATCTCCGTTGCGGCGAACGATTCACACGATGGCTTCCCCGGCATCATGCTGAACCTGTCGACCGGCCCGGTTTCGATGCAGGCGACCAACTCCAACGGCTACGCCTTCACCGGCAGCGAGTCGTACACCGTCCTGGTGATCACGGACGATCCGGCCACCACCGTCGACAACCCCGCCACCTCGGTGGTGAACGAAATCAACGACGTCGAGGGCTGCGAGGCGCAAGACTACGACCGCTTCCGCGATCCGGGCACGGGCCTGCTTGCGCCCAACACCCTGGTCGTCGTGAACCGCGGCACCTGCGCGCGGGCCGCCAAGGCCATCTTTGCGCAGCAGGCTGGCGCCGCGGCCGTGGCGATGGTGAACAACAGCACCGCGCTCCCGCCGTACGAAGGCACCATCGCCTCGAACCCGGACTCGGGCGTTCCCTATACCGTCACCATCCCGTTTGTGGGCGTGAAGGGCCTGGCATCCAACGTTGCCTCCGACGGCGGCAAGCTGCGCGCCGCTACCGGCCAGACCGTCACGTTCGGCTCCACCTTCACGATCGCCAATGCCACGTTCAGGAACCTGGCGACCTTCAGCTCGGGTGGCGCGCGCAACGGCGACAGCTTCCTCAAGCCGGATATCACGGCTCCGGGCGTGGCGGTGATCTCGACGCAGAACGGTTCGGGTTACCTGCCGCTCACGCTGCAGGGCACCTCGATGGCCGCGCCCCACGTCGCGGGCGTAGCCGCCCTCACCGTGCAGGCACGCCGCACGTGGAAGCCCGAAGACGTCCGCGCCGCGATCGTCAATACCGGCGAGCGCACACTCGTCAATTCGTACAAGACGAGCCTGGCGGGCACGGGTGTGGTGCAGCCCGCGAAGTCGACGCTCACGCAGGTCACGGCGCGCGCGGTCGAAAACAAGCTGTCCTCGACGCTGAACTTCGGCTTCAACGAGCTGGGCGCGAACTACTCGAAGATGAAGCAGATCGTGCTGACCAACAACGGCACGAGGGGCGCCACCTTCACCGCGTCGCAGGTTTCGCCGCAGGGCGTCGCGCACACCGTTGCGATCGCCGCCGGCGGCGGCCGCGCGGGCGGGCCGATCGTGGTGGGTCCCAAGGGCTCCGTCGTCGTGAACGTCACGCTCAACGTGCCGGCCGCGACGGTGGGCGCCGAACCGACCTACCGCGAAGTGGCGGGCCTGATCGAGTTCACGCCCGCCACCCCGGCGGACAACAGCAACATCGCGCTGCGTGTGCCGTATTACATGGTGCCGCGTGCCCTGTCGAACGTCGTGACGACGGTCCCCGCGATCCCGAGCACGCCCAACCCGTCGGTGGTCGCCAAGGTGACCAACGCCGGCGGCGTCGTGCCGGGCATCGCGGATTTCTACGCCTGGGGCCTCGAGGGCAAGAATGACGGCAGCGGATCGCCGTCGAACATCCGTGCCGTCGGAGTCCAGTCGTTCCCGGCCTTCGAAACCATCGTGTTCGCGATCAGCTCGTTCAACCGCTGGTCGAACGCTTCCGCCAACGAGTTCGACATCTATGTCGACGTCGACGGCGACGGCGTGACGGACTACGACGTCGTCATGGTCGATGCCGGCGCCATCACCACCGGCACCTTCAACGGCACGATGGGCTTCTACGTGTTCAGCCATCGCACCGGCAGCGGCTCTTCCTACGCCGGCGAAGTGTCCACCGATGGATCAACGATCCTGATCTACGTGGACTTCGCGCAGCTGTGCATGGCCGGGCTGTCCGATCCCTGCTTCGCGGCGGGCGACGGGCGCATCTCGTATACGGCCGCCGGCTTCGGCCTCTTCGACGGCAACGTCTACGAGGTGCCGGGCCAGGCGAAATACAACGTGTTGTCCAGCTCGATCACCCAGGGCGATTACCTGACGCTGAACCCGGCGCCGTCGCCAACCCGACGGTGTCGATCGACACGGCGGAAGCCGCCCTGACCCCGGCGCTGGGCGTGATGGTGGTCACCCACGACAACAAGGCGGGCGCGGGCGAGGCCCAGCTGATCAAGGTGGCTCCGCGCAGCGCCAGCCGTTAAGCGACGTTTCTTCAGCAGCCTTCGAGGGCCGGCTTTTGCCGGCCCTTTTTTTGTCTCTGTTCCAGAAGCCTCAAGCAGAACGCAGATGAACACAGATGGAAATGGAACATGAGTCAAAGGCGCTTCGGGGTAGGTGAAACCGGGGTGGCGACGGTGGGCTTTTGATAAACACGGATGCGTGGTGCCGCGGCGCGGAGCCTTTGCTTCAGATTTGATAAACACGGATGTTTCGCGCCCCCTTTCGAGCCAGGGCACCCGCGCCGCGGCACGACGCATCCGTGTTTATCAATAGCCCGCCGCAGCCAATGGCCCAACCCGTTGTCCCGAAGCGCTTTTGACTCATGTTCCATTTGTATCCGTGTTCATCCGTGTTCCCGCCCTGGTCTTCTGAAGCAAAGGCTCCACGCCGCGGCAGATCGCGAATGCCTATAATCGTCCGATGAGATTGCTGCTGGTCGAGGACGATTCGATGATCGGCGCGGCGGCCCAGCAGGGGCTGCGCCAGGAGGGCCACACCGTCGACTGGGTGCGCGACGGCAAGGAGGCCGAGGCCGCGGTCAACAACAAGGTGCACGACCTGGTGTTGCTGGATCTCGGACTGCCGCGCCGCGACGGCTTGTTGCTGTTGCGCGAATGGCGCGCCAGGGGCATCGGCGTGCCCGTGGTGATCATCACCGCGCGCGACGCGGTGAGCGACCGCATCGCGGGCCTGGACGCGGGCGCCGACGACTACCTGGTGAAGCCCTTCGACCTCGACGAGCTGTCGGCGCGCGTACGCGCGGTGGCCCGCAGGCGCGCCGGGCGCTCCGAATCAACCCTGCGCCTGGGCGAGCTCGAGATCGACACCGCCAGCAAGCGCGTGGCGTGGAAGGGCGAAGAGGTGGCGCTTTCCGCGCGCGAATATGCCTTGCTGGAAGCGCTGGCGAGCCGGCCCGGCGCCTACCTCACGCGCGCGCAGCTGGAAGAGCGGCTGTACGGCTGGAACGAGGAGATCGCCAGCAACGCGGTAGAGGTCCACATCCACGGGTTGCGCCGCAAGCTCGATCCCGCGCTCATCCGCAATGTGCGCGGGCTGGGCTACACGCTCGAGCGGGGCGGCTGAGATGTCGATGCGCCGACGCCTGCTGGTGTGGCTGCTTTCGAGTGTGTTGCTGGCCGGTGTTGCCGCGGCCGGCGTGGTGTTCTACCAGGCGCGCCAGCAATCGAAGGAATTCTTCGACTACCAGCTGCGCCAGCTCGCCCTCACGCTGCGCGACCGCGACTACTCGCCGAGCCAGATCGCCGAGGCGCTGCAGGGCCAGGACGATCTGGAATTCGTGATCCAGGTGTGGGCCTCCGACGGGCGCAAGCTCTACGGGACGCACCCGCACCTGGACGTGCCGGCGCCGGATTCGATGGGGTTCACCGACGTCGATACCGCCAGTGGCCGCTGGCGCGTGTTCTCCACGTGGCATCGGGGGCTCACCATCCAGGTGGCGCAGCATCGCCTGGCGCGCGAGGCACTGGCCTTCGGCGCGGCGCTGCGCACCCTTGCGCCCATCGTGCTGGTGCTGCCGCTGATGGGTTTCCTCATCTGGCGGCTGGTCGGGCGCGAGGTCCGCTTCCTCGAGGCGACGGCGAAGGCGGTTGCGCAGCGCAGCCCCGAATCGCTCGAGCCGATTGTCGGCGACGCGGTGCCCGAGGAGATCCAGCCGCTGGTGGATTCGCTCAACGACCTGCTGGGTCGCCTGGGCGGGGCGCTCACGCAGCAGCGGCAGTTCATCGCCGATGCAGCGCACGAGCTGCGAACGCCGCTCACCGCGTTGCGTCTGCAGCTGCAGCTGGCACAGCGCGCAACCGACCCGGCGGAACGCGAACGCGCGCTCGCCACGCTGGGCGGGGGCATCACGCGCGCCACCCACGTCGTGGCCCAGTTGCTCGCGATGGCGCGCCAGGATCCCTCGGCGCAGGCGATGGAGAAAACCCCGGTGTCGCTCGACGACATCGTGCGCGAGGTGTTCGACGCCGAAACGGCATTCGCCGACGCCGAGGGCGTGCGCCTGGACATCGCCTCGCTGATGAGTGGCGAGGCGGTGGTCGGCGACCGTGTCGCGCTGCGCACGCTGGTGGAAAACCTGGTCGACAACGCGATCCGCTACGGAAAACCGGGGCCGGACCCCGAAACTGGTGTCAGACACGACTTTCCGGGCTCACCCGGAAAGTCGTGTCTGACACCAGTTTCCCTGCGAACCTACCGCGATGGCGACAGCGCGGTCTTCGAGGTGGAAGACGAAGGCCCCGGCATCTCGGCCGAAGAGCGCGAGCGGGTGTTCGACCGGTTTTATCGGGGCGAAGGCGCCAGCGAAGGCGGCAGCGGCTTGGGCCTGGCCATCGCGCGGCGCATCGCGCAGAGGCACGGCGGAATCGTCGAGTTGCTGCCCGGATCCACTGGTCGCGGGCTGGTCGCAAGGTTTCGAATCCCCTTAAGTCCGGCTTAAGGCAGCGTCCCCACACTCTGTTCAATCGCCCCCATCCCGGGGCGTCCCCATTGATCGGAGAACCCAAGATGAATGCCAAAGTCCTCGTCGGCGCGCTGGTCGCCGCCGGCGTCATCGGTACCGGCGCCGCGGCCTATCGCGGTCATATCGAAGCACCGGTGTCGCAGGCCCAGGCCAACCCGGTGACGTTTGCGGCGGTGGCCACCCCGGCGGCCACGCCCGGCGCCACCAGCCTGCCTCTCAACGGCTTCAGCGACCTCGTGAAACGCGTCGGCCCCGCGGTGGTGAACGTGAGCGTCAACAGTGTGCGCAAGGCCAGCACGCAGGAGCAGAACAACATCCCCGAGGAGTTCCGCCAATTCTTCCGCGGCTTCGGCGGCAAGAACATGCCCAACTTCCCCAACATGCCGCGCGGCGACCAGCCGATGCGCGGGCAGGGCTCGGGCTTCATCGTGAGCCCCGACGGCTACATCCTGACCAACGCGCATGTGGTCGAGGGCGCCGAGTCGGTCAACATCCGCCTGACCGACCGGCGCGAGTTCCGCGCGAAGGTTGTCGGCGTCGACAAGCAGACCGACGTCGCCGTGCTCAAGATCGACGCAAAGACGCTGCCGTTTGTGCGCCTGGGCAAGTCCGCCGAAGCGAACGTGGGTGAATGGGTGGTCGCCATCGGGTCGCCCTTCGGCTTCGAAAACACCGTCACGGCGGGCATCGTGAGCGCCAAGTCGCGCTCGCTGCCGGACGCCAACTACACACCCTTCATCCAGACCGACGTCGCCGTGAACCCGGGCAACTCCGGTGGCCCGCTCTTCAACCTGGCAGGCGAGGTGATCGGCATCAACTCGCAGATCTATTCGCGCAGCGGCGGCTTCCAGGGCATCTCGTTTGCGATCCCGATCGAGGTGGCGCTCAACGTGCGCGACCAGCTGGTGAAATCCGGCAAGGTGACGCGCGGGCGCCTGGGCGTGACGGTCCAGGAGGTGAACGCCACGCTGGCCGAATCGTTCAACCTCGACCGCCCGCGTGGCGCGCTGGTTTCAGCAATCGATGCCGGCAGCCCGGCGGAGAAGGCCGGCTTGCAGGTGGGCGACATCGTGCTCAAGTTCAACGGCAACGTGATCGAGCGTTCGTCGGACCTGCCGCTGCTGGTGGCCGACACCGCGCCGGGCAAGAGCTCGCCGGTGGAAGTGTGGCGCAAGGGCTCGACCAAGGCCCTCACCGTCGCGACCTACGAGGGCAAGGCGAAGGCCGATGACGACGCGGTCGCCGGCAACGAGAAGGCTGGCGGTGGGCGCCTGGGCCTGGCGGTGCGTCCGCTCACACCCGACGAACGCAAGGAAAATCGCGGCCGCATGGGCCTGGTGGTCGAGGACGTTTCCGGCGCCGCCGCGCGCGCGGGCATCCAGCAGGGCGACCTGGTCCTGGCCTTCAACGGCAACGCGGTGAAAAGCGTCGAGGAATTGCGCGAGCACGTATCGAAGGCGGGCAAGCGGGTCGCCCTCCTGATCCAGCGCGAGGGGCAGCAGCTCTTCGTGCCGGTCGAGCTCGGCTGAAGAGTGGCTGGTGCAGCACGGGCGCTCCCGAAAGGCGTCCGATGGCATCGTCCCCCTCCACCGGGATAGTTCCGGCCGGTGCGAGGGTGGACGGTCCATGAATCGAGCTGAATCCGTCCGCGACGCGGCGCGCGTCCAAGGGTGTTATCGTTCGCCGCATTCCGGCAGCCACCCCCAGGACAGCCCCCATGCAGCTCGCCATCCAGAACCTCTCCAAGCGCTACGCCAACGGCGTGCAGGCGCTGGACAACGTCTCCCTCACGATCGCCCCGGGCATGTTCGGCCTGCTGGGCCCCAACGGCGCCGGCAAGTCGACCCTCATGCGTACGCTGGCCACGCTGCAGGAGGCCGATAGCGGCGCCGCGATTTTCGACGGCGTCGACGTCCTGAAGGAAAAGGACCGGGTCCGCCGCCTGCTGGGTTACCTGCCGCAGGAATTCGGCGTCTATCCGAAGGTCACCGCCGCGGAGATGCTCGACCACTTCGCACGCCTGAAGGGCGTGACCGACTCGAAGCAGCGCAAGGCGACGGTGGATGCATTGCTGGAGCGCACCAACCTCGCGAAGGTGCGCAACCAGCGCCTGGGCGGTTTCTCCGGGGGCATGCGCCAGCGCTTCGGCATCGCGCAGGCGCTGATCGGCAACCCGCGCCTCATCATCGTGGACGAGCCCACCGCGGGCCTGGATCCGGAGGAGCGCGTGCGCTTCCACAACCTGCTGGCCGACATCGGCCGCGACGTCGTGGTGATCCTGTCGACCCACATCGTGGAAGACGTGGCGGACCTCTGCCCCAACTTCGCCATCATCAGCAAGGGCCGCGTGTTGCTGGCCGGTGAGCCGGGGCCGCAGGTCGAGCGCCTGCGCGGCAGGATCTGGCGCAGGGTGGTCGCGCGCGAGGAGCTGGAAGCGATGCAGGCCAACATGCCGGTGATTTCCACGCGCCTGCAGACCGGTGCGACGGTGGTGCGCGCGTATTCGGAAGCGGCGCTGCCCGGTTTCGAAGGCGTCGACGCCGACCTCGAGGACGTGTACTTCAGCGCCGTCGCGGGCCACGTGCAGTCATGATGACCATTGCGTGGTTCGAGTTCCGGACCAAGCTCAGCCGGATCTCGACGTACGTCTACCTGCTGGTGTTCACGGCGCTTGCCGCGCTCTGGATGGCCGCCGCCGCCGGCGCCTTCGCCTCCGCCAACATCATATTCAGCAGCGACAAGGTGTTCGTGAACTCGCCCTATGCCCTGGGCCAGACGATCACGGTGCTGGGCCTGCTGGGCGTGGTGGTGGTGGCCGCCTTCATGGGCCGCGCGGTGCAGCAGGATTTCGAATACCAGTCGTTCCACTTCTTTTTCACGAGCCCGATCACCAAGCGCGAATACCTGCTCGGCCGCTACTTCGGCGCGGTGCTGATCCTGCTTTTCATCTTCCTCGGCATCGCCATCGGCATCGTGATCGGCGCCCACTGGCCGGGCGTGGACAAGACGCGCGTGGGTCCGTGGATGGCGGCGGGCTTCGTGCAGCCGTACCTGGTGATGCTGCTGCCCAACATCCTTTTCCTCGGTGCCATCTTCTTCAGCCTGGCCGCGCTCGCCCGCCGCATGCTGCCGGTGTACATCGCGGGCGTGGTGGTGCTGATCGGCTACATCGTGGCGCTGCGCCTGCTGCGCGACATCGACAACCGCACACTCGCCGCGCTGGTCGACCCGATCGGATCCACCGCGCTGGGGCTCGTCACGCGCTACTGGAGTCCATCGGAGAAAAACACCCAGCTCATCCCGCTCGCCAACGAGATCCTGTGGAACCGCGCGTTGTGGCTGTCCGTGGGCGCGGCGATTTTTGCCTTCGCCTACGCGCGCTTCAAGCTCGCCTTCCCGAACGAGGGCGAGGGCAAAAAACGCAAGCCGTCCACCGATGACGCCGCCGCGCAGACGCGCCTGCCCCGCGCGGTGCCGCTGCCGCAGGTCACGCTCGACACCTCCGCACGCGCCTACCTGCGCCAGTTGCCCGGCCTGCTGCGCCTGTATCTGCGCGAGACGGTCAAGAACGTGTACTTCGGCGTGATCGTGCTGGCGGGGGCGCTTTTCATCCTCGCCAATGCGAAGGTCGCCGGCAGCACCTTCGGCACCAACACCTACATGGTGACCTACCAGGTGATCGATTTCGCCTCGGGCACGTTTTCGATCTTCATGCTCATCATCACCGCGTTCTACGCCGGCGAGCTGGTGTGGCGCGAACGCGACGCGCGCATGGCATTGATCGCGGACAGCCTGCCGCAGCCCACGTGGCTCTCGTTCCTGGCCAAGCTCTTCACGCTGATGGGCATGCAGGCGCTGCTGCAGCTGGTGGTGATGGTGTGTGGCCTGCTGGTGCAGATCTTCAACGGCTACACGCGCTTCGAGCTCGGCCAGTATTTCTTCACGCTTTTTGTGCTTCAGCTGCCCACCTACTGGATGGTCGCGGCCTTCGCGCTGATGATCCACTCGGTGGTGAACCAGAAGTACCTCGGCCACTTCCTCGTGATCCTCTACTACGTCTCCGAGGTGATGGCCGGCGCCCTCGGCTACGACCTGCGCCTCTATCGCTTCGCCAACACACCGGGCCTCACCTATTCGGACATGAACCGTTACGGGCATTTCCTCGGGCCCATCTTCTGGTTCATGGCGTACTGGGGCGCGGCCGCCATCCTCATGCTGGTGGTGGCGCGGTTGTTCTGGGTGCGCGGGACGGACACGGGCGCGCGCGTGCGCCTGGCGGTGGCGCGTTCGCGCTGGTCGCGCCCCATCGCGCTCACCAGCGCGGCGGCGGCCGTGGCCTTCGCCGCGATCGGCGCGTACATCTACTACAACACCAACGTCCTCAACCCGTATCGCGACGAGTTCGCGCGCGGCGAACTGCAGGCCAACTACGAAAAGGCCTACAAGTCGTTCGAGAACGCACCGCAGCCGAAGATCATCGCCTCGCGCGTGAACGTCGACATCTACCCCTACCAGCACGAGCTGCGCACCAGCGGCACCTTCACGCTCAGGAACAAGACCGGCGCCCCGCAAAGCGAGGTCTACATCGGCCTGCTCGAGGCGGCGACCATCAGGAAGCTCCAGGGCAGCATCCCGATGCGGGCCGGCGACGTGCGGCGCGACCTCGGCTGGCTGCCCTACACGCTGGAGCGCCCGCTCGCCCCCGGCGAGACGATGACGCTCGATTTCGAGATCGACTACCTGCCCGACGGCTTCACCAACGATGGTGCGCGCACGCTGGTGGTGGACAACGGCACTTTCGTCAACAGCCAGCTCTTCCCCGCGCTCGGCTACCAGGCCGGCGTCGAGATCACCAACGACAACGAACGCAAGAAACACGGCCTCGCGCCCAGGCCCAACCGCATGCCGGACCTCGACGATCCGGTCAATCGCATGCGCAACTACATCTCCGGGGACGCCGACTGGATCGATTTCGAGGCGACGGTGAGCACGGCCGAAGACCAGATCGCGCTGGCGCCCGGTTATATCCAGAAGGAATGGGTCGAGAACGGCCGGCGCCATTTCCACTACAAGATGGATGTGCCGATCCTGAACTTCTACGCATTCCTGTCGGCGCGTTACGCGGTGAAGAAGGGGGAATGGGAGGGCGCCCAGGGCAAGGTGCCGATCGAGGTCTACTACCAGCCGGGCCACGAATACAACGTGGACGGGATGATCCTGGCCGTGAAGGATTCGCTCGATTACTACACCAGGGCATTCAGCCCGTACCAGCACAAGCAGGTGCGCATCCTGGAGTTCCCGCGTTACGCCTCGTTCGCCCAGGCGTTCCCGAACACGATCCCGTTTTCGGAAAGCATCGGCTTCATCGCGAAGGTCGACCCCAAGGATCCGAAGGATGTCGACTATCCGTATTACGTGACCGCGCACGAGATCGCGCACCAGTGGTGGGCGCACCAGGTGATCGGCGCCAACGTGCAGGGCGCAACGATGATGTCGGAGACGCTTTCGCAGTATTCCGCGCTGATGGTGATGAAGAAGAAATACGGCGACGCGAAGATGAAGCGCTTCCTGAAATACGAGCTCGACAACTACCTGGTCGGGCGCGCCACCGAGCGCAAGCGCGAGCAGGCGCTCTTTCGCAACGAGAACCAGCCCTACATCCACTACCGCAAGGGCTCGCTCGTGATGTACGCGCTGCAGGATTTCATCGGCGAGGAAAACGTCAACCGCGCGCTCGCCGCCTACGTGAAGAAGGTGGCATACCAGGAGCCGCCGTACACGACGTCACGCGAGCTGCTGGCGGAACTGCGCGCCGTCACGCCTCCGGAATACCTCTACATCATCGAGGACCTGTTCGAAACCATCACGATCTACGAAAACCGCGCCGTTTCCGCGACCTACAAGGAGGCGGGCCCCGGCAGATTCGAGGTGACGCTGAAGGTCTTCGCCAAGAAGATGCGCTCGGACGAAAGCGGCGCCGTGAAGGACGTGCCGATGGATGATTTTGTCGACATCGGCGTGTTGGGCCCCGACGACAAGCCGCTTTACCTGAAGAAACACCGCATCAAGTCGGGCGAAACGGAGCTGCGCATCGAGGTGGCCGAAAAGCCCGAACGCGCCGGCATCGACCCGGTGGTCAAGCTGATCGACCGGCGCAGCGACGACAACACCGTCGCGGTGACGAAGGGGTAAACCGCCCCATCTCCCTCTCCCCTGGGAGAGGGCCGGGGTGAGGGTCGCCCCATCCCCCTCTCCCAGGGGAGAGGGGGGCGCTTTAGCGAACCCTCGCCAGGAATTCGTCCAGCATCTGGTCGAACTCCTTCGGCTTGTCGAGCTGTGGCCAGTGGCTGGTGCCGGCCATCCGGCGGTTCGGGATGGCCGGCCGTGTGTTCTGCAGATCGGCGGGTGTGTTGCCGGTCCCGGTGTAGACGATGAGCCGGGGGCCGCGATAGCGGTCGATGGACGGCAGCGGATCGTTGGCGAAGAGCGCGCGCA
>Ga0163153_10004338_pt1 | contig 17947 bp, 15 predicted proteins | sample OliLakLV19MP6IB1_FD_148629 | JGI IMG/M metagenome (GOLD analysis project Ga0163153, IMG submission 148629) | Freshwater microbial mat bacterial communities from Lake Vanda, McMurdo Dry Valleys, Antarctica - Oligotrophic Lake LV.19.MP6.IB-1 | ecosystem: Environmental > Aquatic > Freshwater >... | reverse complement strand
CTGGTCGCCACGTCGGTCAGGCCCTCTTCGTCGCTGACCGTCGTGGCGACCAGGTTCCGCACCTGCTGCTTGATCTCGGGCAGCATCATCAGCCCAAGGGCCAGGATTACCAGTAAATGGACGACGGCGCTGAACAGCCAACTGGGGGCCGTGGTCAGCCAGTCGAGCTTGCCGGCCTGCTCCAGTTGGTCGAGCTGCTCCAGCGTTTCGGAACGGGGCGCAGCCGTGGCGGCGCTCTCGGGCTCCGCAACGGCGGTCGACGTACTGGAGGAGTCCTGGTCGGACATCGTGGCTGCTGCCGAAAATTGCCGCTGTTCCGTCGGAAAGGAGGGTCGGCACGGACTTCCGTCAGAATCCCTCCCCCGACGTGCGCCGCTCCTCCTTCTAGCGTACACAAATTAGCCATGGGCGGCCAGTTTTTGGACACAAAGCGCGTGCGCAACGCCGTGGTGGAAGGCGTCACTTAAGCATTAAAGCGCTTGAGCGGTCGAATTGTCACAAAAAACAAGCGTGAAACCGCCATCACTTGGCTCGGGTATTTCCGTTATAATCGGGCTTCCGACCGCGCTTTGGCTGCGCGCCCTCGGGACACTCGACACTTTTGAGGAGGTTGGCTGCGATGCGGCAATTCGGGACGGTTCGCGGCGCGTGTTCGGTAGCTCTCACCCTGCTCACCGCGATTTCGGCTTTCGGGCCGCAGGCCAGGGCGAATGTACCGGTCGGCACTCGGGTGCCCAACTTCGTGCTGGCTGACGCTGCCGGCCAGACGCAAGCCCTGGCGGATTTCCGCGACCAGAAAGCAGTCGTGCTCGTGTTCTTGGGGACCGAATGCCCGGTGGCGAATCTGTACGTCCCGGACTTGGTCGCCATGCAGGAGAAGTATCGCGACCAAGGGGTCCGGTTCATTGCGATCAATGCCAACCCGACCGACACGGCCGAAGAGATCGCCAAACACGCCGAAGAGTTCGGCCTCAAGTTGCCGGTCTGGATCGACGCCGGCGGACGTGTCGCCCAGACATTGGGCGTCACTCGCACGCCCGAAGTGTTGTTGCTCGACGACCGCGCCGCGGTGCGCTATCGCGGGCGCATCGACGATCGCTACGGCGTCGACTACAAGCGCAACGAAGCCACGCGCCACGACTTGGCGGAAGCCATCGACGAGCATTTGGCCGGCAAGCCAGTGACCATCGCCGAAACCGAACCGGTCGGCTGCCTGATCTCGTTCCCGTCCGCGAAAGAAATCAATGCCGACGTGACATACTCGAAGGAAGTCGCGCGGATCGTCCAAGAGAACTGCCAGAAATGCCACCACGCCGGCACCGCCGCGCCGTTTGAGATGCTCTCGTTCGACGACGTGATGAACCACGGCGAGATGATCAAGGAAGTCGTGCAGCGCCGCCAGATGCCGCCTTGGCACGCCGACCCGCGTTACGGCACGTTCTCGAATGATCGACGGCTGACCGAACAGGAAATCGACACGCTGGTCGCCTGGGTCGACGCTGGCATGCCGCGCGGCGACGACAAGGATCTGCCGACGACCGTCGAATACGCCGACGGCTGGACGATCGGCAAGCCGGACATCATCTTCGAAATGCCGGAAGACGTAAGCGTCCCCGCCTCTGGCACCGTGCCGTATCGCTACTTCACGACCGAAACGAACTTTGAAGAGGACGTTTGGATTCAAGCCGCCGAAGCACGCCCGGGCAACCGCGCTGCGGTGCATCACATCATCGCCTTCTACCAAGAGCCGGGCAAAGAACCGTCGCGCCGTTTCGAGGATCAATGGATCGTCGCCACGGCGCCGGGAGATATGCCGCTCGTGCTGCCGCCGGGCGTGGCGCGCAAGATTCCGAAGGGATCCAAAATCGTCTGGCAAATGCATTACACGCCCACCGGCAAGGAAGAGAAAGATCGCTCGCAAATCGGGCTGATTCTTTACAAGGGAGACGAGCCGCCCAAGTACGAAGCCCGCACGCGCGGCTTGGCCAACGTGCGCTTGCAGATTCCGCCGGGGGCCTCGCATCACGAAGTAAAGTCGCAGTTGACGGTGCCGGCCGACGTCTATCTGCTTTCCTTCTCCCCGCACATGCACGTGCGCGGCAAAGATTTCGAGTACAAGGCCACGTTCCCGGATGGAAAGCAGGAAGTCCTGCTTTCCGTGCCCCAGTACGACTTCAACTGGCAGAGCACCTACCGGCTGCCGGAACCACGGTTCGTCCCCCAGGGCACGAAGATTCAGTGCGTGGCGCACTACGACAACTCGCCCAACAACCCGGCGAATCCGGACCCCAAGATTGAAGTCCACTGGGGCGATCAGACCTGGGAAGAAATGATGATCGGCTACATGGACTACATGCTGGCCGACGGCGTGCCGAAGGCAGCGGCCGACGTCGCCGCGCCCGGCGAAGACGTGCTGGATACGCCGAAGCCGTAGTTACAGAGCGCTTATTCCAGAACCGGCGTAGTGAGGAATGACGAATTTCTAAATCCGAATGTCGAATCAAGTCCGAATGACGAAGCTCGAATGACCTAAGCCAAAGCATGGCCAAACTCATTCGACATTTAGGCATTCGTCGTTCATTCGACATTCAGATTTAGAAATTCGTCATTCCGCCGCTGACCGAATTCCGGCTCACAGCAACAATATCCCGAGGCGGCCATGTGGGTTCGACAGTGTGAATTGGACGCGAATGTTGAGGAGCGTCCGCCGATTCCGATGCGGATCGCGTCCAACGAAGAATTTGTGCCGCCGCCGCAGTCGGATGAACAGAAGCAAGTCGAACTGCGTCTCTGGGCATTAGCCGAGCGCGCCGCCACGCGATTGAACATGAGCCGGCGCGATTTTCTCCGCACCGGCTGCGGGATGGCCGCCGCCATGCTCGCGCTGAACCAGGTCTACGGCCCGTACTACGAAGTGCAGGCCGACGAACTGGAAGACATGGGCAAGGTCCGCGAGCGTTGGCCCAAAGAGCAATTCATTTTCGACGTGCAGACGCATCACGTCGACGTCAACAAGAATTGGTACAACGACACGCCCGACGGCAAGAAATTCGCCGAGTTCTTCAAGCTGATCCGCATCGAAGGCGATCTGGACGACAGTCTCAACCGGCTCAATCTGGATCACTACGTCAAAGAGATCTTCTTCGACAGCGACACGGTGATGGCCGTCATCTCCGGCGTGCCGACGCGCGAATGGAACAAAAACCCGTTGCCGCCGGATCAGATGGCGGCCACGCGCGATCACGTGAATCGCCTGGCGGGTTCGGAGCGCGTGCTCGCCCACGGTCTCGTGCGCCCGAATCTCGGCAGCAGCGAACTGGACGAAATGGAGCGCCAGGTCAAGGTGCTCGGCATCCGCGCCTGGAAGATGTACACCGGCGCCGAAATCGGTGAAGAAGCCTGGTGGATGGACGACGAAAAGGTCGCCTATCCCTGCTGGGAAAAAACCAAGGCCCTCGGCATCAAGAACTGCTGCGTCCACAAGGGTTTGCCGCTCGGCCTCTTCAACGAAGAACACTGCCGGCCGAAAGACCTCGTGAAAGCGGCCCGCGATTGGCCGGATTTGAACTTCATCGTCTATCACTCCGCGTTCGTGGGCTTCGGCGGCGACGCGAAGTGGATGAAAGAAGGCGATCCGCAGTACATCCCCTGGACGAGCGACCTGCTTAAGGACTTGAAGGCCAACCCGAACATCAAGAACATCTACTTCGAGCTCGGCAGCACGTTTAATCAACTCTCCGCATTCGCACCGGAAAAGTGCTTGCACATGCTCGGGCAGATGATCCAGGTCTCCGGGGCCGATCACATCCTCTGGGGCACCGATTCCATCTGGGGCGGCAGTCCGCAGAGCCAGATCGAACGCTTGCGCCGCCTGAAAATGACCGACGAACTCCGCGACAAGTTCGGCTACTCCGACCTGACGCCCGAGATCAAAAACCAAATCTTCGGCCTCAACGCGGCGAAGCTGTTCGAGCTGGACCCCAACGCCCAGCGCAAGGCCATCGAACACGACCGCTTCAGTCAACTCCGCAAAGAATACGACCGCAACCCCAGCCCCACGAACACGCAATACGGCTGGATCTGGGTGGAAGACGGGAGCGAGCCGACCACGCCGATCGGGCCGGGCTAGGCAGCGAATCATGCGATTGCGAGCTGGCCATTGTCGCCTTTCGCTCCGCGAAAGGGCTTCCTTTCGCAGAGCGAAAGGCGACAATCAAGGCAGGCGTCACCAACATTATTCTTTGTATCCTGCCGATGGCTCGCGGCAGAACTCCCTTGTCCCCAAGTATCGCGATTACGCCCCGTGGCCCCTTAAACGCCACGATTCGCCCGCCGGGGTCGAAGAGTATCACGAATCGCGCGCTGGTCTGCGCGGCGCTCGCGGCTGGGCGCTCGACGCTCTCCGGCGCACTCGACAGCGACGACACGCGCGTGATGGTCGATTGCCTCCGCAAGCTCGGCATCGCTGTGGATCACAGCGCCGAGGCGCGAACGCTGACGGTAGATGGTTGCGGCGGGCGCATTTCCGCGAGGGAAGCCGATCTCTTCGTCGGCAATAGCGGTACGACGGTCCGCTTCCTCACGGCGCTCGTCACGCTGGGCCGTGGCGTGTATCGACTGGACGGCGTCGCGCGAATGCGTGAGCGGCCGATCGAGGATCAGCTCGACGCTTTGCGACAACTTGGCGCGAAGCTGACGTGCGAGCTCGGCACGGGCTGCCCGCCGGTCCGCGTCGAAGCGAATGGACTACCCGGCGGTAAGTCCCGCGTGCGCGGCGATGTTTCGAGCCAGTTCCTGAGCGGACTCTTGATGACGGCGCCCTGCGCGTTGTCGGACGTCGAGTTGTCCGTCGACGGCGTACTCGTCTCGCAACCGTACATTCACATGACGCTGGCGGTGATGCGGTCCTTTGGCATCGCCGTCGAAATCGCACCGGATCTGAGTCACTTCAAGATTCGCGGCGCGCGGCGCTACGAGCCGCGCGAGTACGCCATCGAACCGGACGCCTCGGCGGCCAGCTACTTCTTCGGCGCCGCAGCGATCGCCGGCGGCCAGGCCACAGTGGACGGGCTCTCGCGACAAAGCCTCCAAGGAGACATCGCCTTTGCCGACGTCCTCGCGCAAATGGGCTGCGACGTCGAGTTCGACGATGTTCACAATCGCACCACGGTGCGCAGCGGTGCGCTCCACGGGACCGACGTCAACATGAACGCGATCAGCGATACCGTGCAAACGCTCGGCGCGGTGGCTCTCTTCGCTGACGGCCCGACGACGATCACCGGCGTCGGCCACATCCGCCACAAAGAGACGGATCGCATCGCGGCGATGGCGACCGAATTGCGCAAGCTCGGCGCGACGGTCGAAGAATTCGCCGACGGGATGAAGATTACTCCCGGGCCGTTGCACGGCGCGGCAATCGACACCTATGACGATCACCGCATGGCGATGAGCCTCGCCCTGGCCGGCCTGCGCATCCCCGGCGTCGTCATCAACGACCCCGGCTGCACGGCGAAGACCTATCCGGAATTTTTTCAGGATTTGGCGTCGCTTAAGTAACTGCGGCGCGTGCTCTCGTCGTTGAGCGGTTGTGATATAATCGCGCTCTCGATCGACATCATTCGCGAGGCCCTCTTATGTCCGCAGGTCCGCTCACGCCCGATGAACTGGCTCAGTACCAGCGCGACGGATTCATCCTCGTGCGCAAACTGTTCCACGACGATGAAATGTCGCGACTCCTGGAGTTCGCCCAACAGGATCCCGCGCTCTCGGCTTCGGCTTACGGACGCAAAGACGCGACCGGCATGGAGACGAAGCTCGCGCTTTGGAACGAACCGGGCGAGAATTTGTACGGCATGTTTGCCCGTTCGCCGCGCGTTGTCGATCGGATGGAGCAATTGCTCGGCGGCGAAGTCTACCACTGGCACATGAAGATGATGCTGAAAGAACCGCGCGTCGGTGGCGCCTGGGAATGGCATCAGGACTACGGCTACTGGTATCACAACGGCTGCCTGTTTCCGTTGTTGGCGAGCTGCCTGATCGCCGTCACGCCTTCCAACCGGGAGAACGGCTGCCTGCAGGTCTTGCGCGGCTCGCAACAATTGGGCCGCATCGACCACGGCAAAACCGGCGATCAAACCGGCGCCGACATGGAACGCGTCAACGCCGCGCTCGAACGCATGGAACTAAGCTACGTCGAGTGCCAGCCCGGCGACGCGCTCTTCTTCGACGGCAACCTGCTGCACCGCTCCGACCAGAATCTTTCCGATCACCCGCGCTGGTCGCTGATTTGCTGCTACAACGCCGCCCGCAACAGCCCCTACAAGGTGACGCGGCATCCAGCGTACACGAAGCTGGAGAAGGTCAGCGACGCCGCGATCAAAACGTGGACGGCGGAATGACGAAGGTCGAATTACGGAATACTCAAATGAGAAATGGCCCGGCAACCTCATCAGGCGCCGGGCCATTCGTCATTCAATCATTCCGACTTGATTCGACATTCGGATTTAGAAACTCGACATTCCTCTTCCACTACCCATGCAGGTAGCTCTTCAAGTAGTGGTTCTCCATCGTCATGGCGTCGTGTTGCGCCTTGACCAGGTCGCCGATGGAGATGATGCCGGCCAGCATGCCGCCGTCGAGCACGGGCAAGTGGCGGATGCGACGATCGGTCATGACGCCCATCGTGTCTTCGACCGAATCGTTCGGGCGGCCGGTGACCGGGTTGGAGGACATCACGTCGTGCACGTGCTGCCGTTCCAGCGGCGCCTTGCCCGCGGCGCAGGCGCGGAGGATATCGCGTTCGGTGATGATGCCGACCATGCGCGAGCGGAGTCCGTCGCCCGAGGTAGCGCAGACGATCAAGGAGCCGCAGTTGTGTTCGACCAAGGTGCGAACCACCTCGGCCAACGTCGCGGTCGGTTCGATGCTCAGGACCGCGTGCCCCTTGTGATTCAGAATGTCCAACAACGTCATGGCCGTGGCTCTCCCGTGAGTGGTGATAAGAGGGAGTCTGTCGAAAAGTGTGGGCGCGCCAAGACTGGCTTGACGCAACGGCGAACGCCGCGAAATCGAACTAGCGCCTCTGCCCCGACCAACAAGCCTATCTTACTTCGCGCGCAGCGCAGCCGTCAAAGCGCTTCGCGAAAAGAAAACTCAAGGCTTGTGCAAAGTTTCACGAAGTCGCGCGGCGTCTATTCGGAGATTCACCACAGTGGGCACGGAGAACTCGGAGGGGGAGGGAGAGTTTGAAGTCTTCAGTGTTCAGTTTTCAGGGAGGACTTTGCGTCCAGTAACTGAAAACTGAACAGTTCAAACTCTCTCAGCGTCTCCGCGGTTCAAAACGGCACACGCCTCCGTGTTCTCCGTGACCTCCGTGGTGAAAAACCTGAAAAGACTACTTACCCGGCAGCCGTTGTTTCCGCTTATCGGGTTGGCCCGTTTCAGCGCGGACGTGACAAAGGCGGCAGGGGGAAAAGACGCGGCCGCCGCAGTTGGGACAGCGCATGATCGGCCCGGTAGGCTGCCAATCGTCGTCCGGATCCTGGCGTCGCGTGGCTTCGTAGTCGGGTCTGCGGCCGGCCGCAATTAAGCTGACCGAGCCGCGGCTCACGCCGGTTAAGCGAGATATGGTACGAAACGAGTGCTTGCGTTCGCTTAACATCAACTCGACCAACTGCACTGGGGCGGGATGAATCATAGCGCGTCCTCGTCGTCGTCGGAGTCCAACCAAAAATCTCCCTGCTCTGGCTGCGCCTCTTCTTCTTCAAATCCCCAGTCCGGGTCTTCCTCTGGAAAAGGCATCTCGATGTCCTCGCCGTCGTGTCCGTCGCCGTCTTCGTCATCCCATTCCGCGGTGTTGGCAGGCGAAACGACAGCAGGCGACCGCTTGAATACGGTACAAATGTCCACTATTACGTCGCGCGGAAAAGCTGGGGAGGCGATCATGGTGGAGGCTCCGCGAGAAGGGCGAAACGGCGGGTTTACCGATAAACAACCCGCAGCACGACCGGCATCCTAAGACGGCGCGCGGCCAATTACAACAATTTTGTGTACAAATTTACAGTCAATCATTGCACAAAACTGCCGGCCGGCGTTGGGCAGGATTTTTCCCGCGAAACACGCGAAATGACGCGAAAGGGGAGTGGGCAAGGATTTTGAAAGCGTCGATTTCTACTGTTTCTGCAGTTAGCCAGGCCCCATTGGTAGCGCTTTGGCGGGGACGTTCACCTGCACTTCGTCGCCGACGACGCGGACAGGAAAGCTGTCGATCTTGATCCGCGGGTTATCGCACCAGGTGCCGTCCGAGGTGCGGAAACGCCAGGCGTGCCAGGGGCAGGTGACGATGCCGTCGATCACGGGGCCGTCGCCGAGGGACGCGCCCATATGGGGGCAAAGGTCGTCGATGGCCTGGTACTCGCCGCGCTCGAAAAAGACCGCCACCAGCCGGTCGTTGACGGTGAACGTTCGGCCCTGGCCTTCGGGAATGGCCCCGACTTTGCAAACGGTGGTGAATTCAGACATCGCGCGCGGGGTCCAGGTTGGGCAATCATCGGCACTCGCCGGTCCGGCTATAATATCTCCATTATTCCAATGGCGGGAGCGAGCTAGTGAGCGGAACGAATTCCAGCGAGCGGGACCACGGCAGCCTCTTGGGCGAGTTGGACGAAGGCGCAAACGGCCACTTGCCGGCGCCGGTCGACTTGCCGCGGATCGAGAAGGCAGTGCGCGAGATTCTGGCCGCCGTGGGCGAAGATCCCGATCGCGACGGGCTGCTGGAAACCCCCGCCCGGGTGGCGCGGATGTACGCCGAACTGTTTACCGGTTTGCGCGAAGACCCCAAGCAACACTTGAAAAAATTCTTCATCGAAAAGTACGACGAAGTCGTGCTGGTGAAAGACATCAGCTTCAACAGTGTCTGCGAGCACCACCTGTTGCCGTTCATGGGCGTGGCCCACATCGGCTACCTGCCGAACGGCCGCGTGATCGGGCTCAGCAAGTTGGCCCGCGTCGTGGAAGTGGTTTCACGCCGCCCGCAAGTGCAGGAGCGGATGACGGAGACGATCGCGGATCTCTTGGTGTCCGAGTTGGACGCCAAAGGCGTCGCCGTAGTGGTCGAAGCGACGCACACCTGCATGACGATCCGCGGCATCCGCCGCCCTGGCAGTCTGTGCGTCACCTCTGCAATGCGCGGGATATTCCGTTCACATCTTTCGAGCCGCAGCGAAGTGATGACGCTGATTTATGGCGGGCAGCGGTAACGCGTGTGACAGTTCGCCGATCGCACCAAGCCCAGGGAAGGCCCTAGATATCGTTGGCAATGGATCGATTTCGGTGGCCTTCCCTGGGCTTAACGAGCGCGAGCGGTTCGACTTTGCGGCGTCCGTATTTACTTGGCCGCAGTCTCGGTTGGTGTGGCGTCCACCGTCGCTGCGCTCTTGTCGATCTTCATGTAGTCGAACAAACGCCCTTCCAGGTCGAAGGCTTTGAATTCCAGCGTCCGGCCGTTCACGCCGACCAGGCAGTAGTGGTGGCCGTGTTTGACGTTGTTCTGGAAGTACGGCTTGATCGGCCCCGCGGTCTCCAGTCCGCCGCCGCCGCCGCCGGTGACCATGTAGATCGTGCCGGTGCGCTCGACCGGTTTGTCGTCCTTGAGCGGCCAGGTGCGCTCGTAGGAATGGATGTGACCGTTCCAGACCATGTCGACGCCGTACTTGTCATAGAGCACCGACAGCGGGCGCAAGCGCAGGTCGCCATGTTCCGACTTGCCATGCCACATATCGCCGTAATCGTCTTCGTCGGATGAATACGACGGATGATGGTACGAAACGAACTTCCAGAGCGCCGTCGACTTGGCCAACTCCGCTTCCAGCCATTTGTACTGCTCGCTGTCCGGGCCGCATTCCTTGTTGGAATCGATCATGAAGAACTGCGAGTTGCCGTATGTGAACGTGTAGTAATACTCCGGCGCGGGGCAGGAGACGTAGTCGTAGTAGAAGCGGTGATTCCGCTCGTGGTTGCCGATGACCGGGAAAAACGCCACGCGCGAGGCGATGGGATCCAGGCCCGGAAAAAAGTGCTCGGTCCAGTGCTTTTTGTTTGGGCCGCTGTCGACCAGGTCGCCGGGGATGATGAAGAAGTTCGGCCGCTGCATCCACATCATGTCGCTGAGCGTCTTGCACACGCCCGGGTTGCCTTGCGTGTCGGCGATCACGCCGAACGCGAACGGCGTTTCCAGCTTGTTCGCCGACTGAAAGGAGGACAATTCGCTTTGAATCGTGCGCCCGCGATCGTCGGTCGCGGTGACTTTGTAGTAATAGCCGGTCTCCGCCTTCAGCCCTTCCAAGCGAATCTCGTGGACTGTGACGCCGATTGTGCCCGAGGCCGAAAGACCGAACTTGTCGTTTTCGCCGAACTCGACTTTGCCATCGGCCGGGCGTGACGTTTCCCACATCACGGTGATGCCATCCTGCGTCACGTTTTGCAGGTACGGCTTGATGATAAACGTCAACTCGTCTGGCACGGCCCGCGCGGCGAGTGTCACGAGCTCGCTGCCATGTTCGAATTCATGGTCGACCCATTTCTGGGTGGCCACGAGATCGTAGACCGCGACGTCGCGAATTGAGCCTTGATGAAAATGCCGCTCGTCCCGATCCGCCACCGCGCCGATGATGTAGGGCGCGGTGCGGGAATAGTAAATGGGTCCGCTCTGCTCGTCGCTTTCGCCGTCGAGCTTACCATTGACGTAGATGCGCATCCGTGCGCCGTCATAGGTGCCGACGACGTGGTAATACTTGCCGACTTCGTAGGCGGTCTGCCCGACAAGCTTGGTGATGCGACCGTTGCCGTCGTTCGCGCCGAAGGCCGAGAGTGCGAAGGTGAACGATTGCTCGTTGTACCCGAGTCGCCAGCCGCGTTCTCCTTCGCCGTCTTCTTCGGAGATGCCGACAATGCCGCCATGCGGCCGGGGTGCTTCGATGGTCACCCAGGCGGACACGGTGAGATTTTTGTTCGGCAAGTAGTCGCCTACGTCGCGCGAGCCTTCGCCGATCACCAACGCGTCCTGCGCACCATCGAAGCGGAGCGCCGAGCCGTGGTCGTCGTCGACGAGCACGGGCGCGCCGTGGATCGTCGCGTCGAGCCCCAATCGCGCCTTCACCTTGCCACCTTGCATGGTCGTCTTGGTGAAGAGCCAATGCGACACGGGGTCCGGCCCTTCATGCGCCACGACGGGCGATGACATCCACAGCAGCAGGGCAATAACGGCCAAGACACGGAAGCGAATCATCGGGCGTGATCCTTAGCGAAACGGCGGTGCAAAATGGCGATCGCGGCGGGGAGAAGTTAGATCGCCAACGGGGGGTAATGCGCAGCGATTGTCTGGCGAATATGCGGTTCTCGCGGCACGTCGTCAATCGAAACGTCGGAATCACATACTCCTCAAACAACTATCTCACACCAAAGGCCAGTAATCGAGTGCGAAATGCGCAGCGGATTTAATTCCAGCGTTTTTCCTTGACTGCGTTGCCGCCGCCGATATGCTGAGCGCGCCGGCCCGATTGCGCTGCATTCGATAACTCGTCGCGCAGACTTTCGACCGGCGATCGGGGGCGGCTATGCGATCGACTTCGTCGCCTTGCGCGTCGCGGAAATTTCTGCGCCTGTCTCCATCATCGCCTCCTCTGGGCGGATTCGCATTGCGCGGCCGATCGCAGACCGTGTCGAAATCTCTTGGGAGTTTCATGCCATGAGGAAGTGCGCCGCGCTCGTCATTGGAATATTGCTGGTGAACCCGGCTAGGGCGATTGATAACGCCCTTGGCGTGAACGGCGTTCAGGTGAATCGCGCCAAGACGCAATTCGGCGTCAACGGCGCGGGCGTCAACCTTGGCCAGGTTGAGCCGAAACGGCCGGGCGATCCGCAACTCGATAACACCGTCCCCAACTTCTTCCACCCGCAGGTCAATCCCGGCGGCGGCGCCGTGGGCGTGGCCGATTTCAATATCGCGCCGCCATCGCCCAACACGCGCGTCGGCAACCATGCCACACAGGTGGCAGGCGTCATGACGGCCGCCGGCGCCGCGGGGGTAGGCGTCGGTGTCGCCCCCAATGCCACGCTATTCAGTTCCTCGACCTTCGGCGGCCAGCCATTCGGAGTGACATCCTCGGAGTGGGTGCGCACTCAAGGGGGCGGCACGCGGATCATCAATATGAGCTACGGCGAAGTGCTCGACAGCCTTCAATATCTTCCCGCCGGCGGCCCTCCGCCCGTGCCGGCCGCGGCGCAACTTGACGGCAACAATTTGCTCTCGCTCTATATCGACCTCGCGACGCGCGCGGATGACATGCTGTTCGTGATCGCCGGAAACGAAGATACGTTCAACAACAATCCCATCTCGATTCCGGTTGACGCGTTCAACGGCATCGTCGTTGGCGCGACGACGCAGCGTGCAGCGGGCGGGCGGTTCGATCAGGTGACAAATTTCAATACGTCGAACCAGACCGTGGATGGCCGCACCAAGACTGACATCGTTGCGCCGGGCGGATCGAACGTCCAGGAGTCTGTTCTCAACACCGTAACGCGGACTCGCCGCGCCGTGCATGTTTTTCCGCCAGTATTGGGACCGAATGAAGTCTTCCTGCCCGAAACCTTCGTCGTCGGTGCTGGCATGGTAACCTTTCAAGCCGCGCCCAGAGCGGTCGTCGCGACTTCCGATCCGCAGATGCCGTCATTGATCGACAACGTACCGGCCGGCAATCCGGACGGCTTCTTCGACTCGACGGGTGTGCAAAGTAGCGCGGGCACGAGCTTTGCCGCGCCGATTGTCAGCGGCACGCTCGGCCTGATGCAACAGCGGGCCACGAACGCGGGCTTGGCGCTCGATCATCTGCAAAATAAAGCGGCATTGTTGAATAGCGCATCGAAGCACATGATGAGCAAGATTCCGATGAATCCCGCCGGCTTCGCGGCCATTCCGGTTCCTCCCGCCGGCGCAGTAGTCCCCTTTCCCGTCGTTCCGGCGGCGGCAAACGGCGTGGCCTGGCCGGTCCGCTACAACGACCTCAACGGCGCGCCAGGCGTAGTCACCACGAACTTCGCGCAACCGTTGGACGCCGATATCGGCGTCGGCCAGGTGAACGCGATCGCGGCACTGCGGCAATTGCAGCCGGCGGCGCGCGACGATCTGGGCTTGCGCGCTGGCAACGTTGCCGCCGGTGGAGCGCAAAACGTCGGACTGTTCGGCGGCCGGGCGCTGCATGCCGGGTCGCTGGTCGTGGCGACGCTCACCTGGGATCGCGTCGTCAACGCCACGGCGAACGATCGCGACAATGTCTCCGCCTACACGGTTCAGGCTTTTGACAACTTGAGCCTGGAACTCGTTCGTACGGCGCCCGGCGCTGAAGCGATCGTGGCCACGAGCAACAGCGCCGTGGATAGCGTCGAGCACCTCTACTTCAACGTGCCGCGCGAAGGCAGCTATGAACTACGCGTGCGCAATGGCGGCGGCAACGCCGCGCCGTTTGGCTTGGCCTTCTCGGCGGGATCGACGGACGGCCTATCGTTCAGCGTCAGGTCTGGGTCGCGCGGTCTTCAGCCGCTCAACGGCGCGAATCCTTTCCCCAACGACGTCAACTCCCTCGGCACGGAGGGACCAGCCAATTTCCAAACGCAGAGCGAAATCTTCGTTTCCGGTACGGCGAGCACGGACAACGCGCCCGGACAGAACATGCAACGCTTGAGCGGCGCGCTCAACACGCGCAGCCGTGTCGGTCCGCACAACGCGCCGCCTGCGTCGCTCGGCGTGATGCTCAATCAGCCCGGCGTGCTGGGATTGACGACCGACGACACCGCGGCGCGGACCGACGACCTGGCGGGGTTGAGTTGGGGGCACGACGGCACGCTCGACGACGAAGGCCCGCCCGGCATGCAGCCGGGCGTGCTGGTGTTCTCCACCGCCGGAAGCGGAGCGTTGCGAAAGTCGCGTAAGTTGCCGGCCTTCGGCCGCTACGCCTCCGAGCGACTGACGCCAGCCAGCGCTGGCAATGCGCTCTACGCTACGGCCTCGAGTTTGGGTCTTGCCGACGCCGCCGGCGTCATGCCCGCCGATGACCTTGACGCGCTGGAACTTGATAGCCCGCTCAAAGATACGGACGGCGCCGGACCATTGCGCGCGGTCGATTCTGACGGCGACGGGATGCCGAATCTCGCCACGTATTTCACATTGCGAAACGGTTCGCCATCGCTCACCGGCGCGCGAACGACGGACGACATTTTTGTTTCCGTGATCCGCGACGCCAGCAACGCTTTTCAGTTAGAGCCCACCGGCGCATTCGCCTTCAATATCTTTGCCGAAGGCGGAACGATCGGCCTGCAGGCAGGCGATATCATCGACGCCCTCGTACTCTCGGACGTCGACACGATCGGCGCACTCGATCGCGCGGCCGGCGCGCTGACGCGCGACACGGCGCTCTTCAGCCTGGCCACGGGCAGCCCGTCGCTGGCCGGAGCCGCGACCGGCGGCGACGTCTTCTTCACCCGCTTCGATGGCATGTTTCGCCCCAATGTCCGCATCGGGGCGGGCGGCAGTCTCTATGCTCGGGCCCAGTTCCTCGGCATCGCCGGCAGCGACCTCGACGCCCTCGACATCGTCCGCGTGCCGGAGCCGGGGACCGTCGGCCTGGCGATGGTGGCGCTCGGGAGCTTTGGTCTGTTTCGGAGGCGAAAACGCAATACTAGCCCGTTGCGCCAACGAGGGAGAGATGACGTTGCAATCAGGATCAAGATCAAGTCCTCGGCGACGCTGTCAGTAACTTGATTCGACGTCGTTGAGAGTTTTGTGAACTTGTTCACCACGCCAACTCTCCCTCGTTGGCGCTACGGGCTAGTGTCTTACCCCTTCCCCGGGCCTTCCATCGGGGGTAGTTTGCAGGGTCACCCACGAGCTTGCCCAGGAGCCCCGATCGATGGCCAGAGCCTACGCGCACCCCGAAGTTCTTGTCAGCACCGCTTGGGTGGAGGAGCACCGCCGCGACCCGAACGTCCGCATCGTGGAGTCGGACGAAGACGTGTTGCTGTACGAGCAAGGGCACCTCGCCGAAGCGGTGAAAATCGACTGGCACACCGATCTGCAGGACCAGTTGATCCGCGACTACATCGACAAATCGCGGTTCGAGGAACTCTGCCGCGCGCACGGAATCTCGAACGACACGACCGTGGTCTTCTACGGCGACAAGAACAACTGGTGGGCCTGCTACGCCTTCTGGGTCTTCAAACTTTACGGCCATGCCGATTGCCGCGTGATGGACGGCGGCCGCAAGCGCTGGGAACTCGACAAGCGCGAATGGACCCGCGGTCCCGCGCCGCAATTCCCGCGCACCAACTATCAGGCTCAGGAGCCGGACAAATCGATCCGCGCGTTCCGCGACGAAGTGGCCAAGCACCAGAAATCCGGTAAGCCCCTCATCGACGTCCGCAGCACGGGCGAGTACACGGGCGAGATGCTCCACATGCCCGACTACCCGCAAGAAGGCGCGCTCCGCGGCGGTCACATCCCCGGCGCGGTGAGCGTCCCCTGGGCCCGCGCGGTGAACGAGGACGGCACGTTCAAAAAGCTCCACGAGCTGGAAAAGATCTATCAAAAAGAATGCGGCATCAAACGCCCGCAACAAGTCATCGCCTACTGCCGCATCGGCGAACGCAGCAGCCACACCTGGTTCGTCCTCAAATACCTGATGGGCTACGGCAAGGTGAAGAACTACGACGGCTCGTGGACGGAATGGGGGAATCTGGTCGGGGCGCCGATTAAGGTGGGGGCGGAGCCGTAGAGGGCGAGTTGGCCTCCTGTTCTGGGGCGCGATATACTTGGGGTATGGCCACCGATCCGAACGCAATCCAACTCAGCGAAGAGCAGCGCCAACTAGTCGCCAAGTTGGCGGACGAGGCCGGAGCGCCTTGGCCGAGCGTCATCAACGACGCGTTGGCCTCGTATGGTTCGCACGCGCCGACCGTTGCCAATGAATCAGCGCGGGAGAGTTTCTACGCGGCCGCAAAACGCTTAGGACTCATTGCCTGCCTCGAAGGAGGGCCAAAGGACCTCAGCACGAATCCGATCCATATGGAAGGATTTGGATCGAACGAATCCGCACAGACTTTTCTTGTCAAATGAACGATCTGCGATAACGCGGGTGCCTGGGGCAGCGGCACTCAATGCGCGGTCACCATGGCCCAACCATTGGGGCTTCGTTGGATTCATCAACAGACCGCCACGATGCCCCAGCTTGTTCGGCTCGGCGAAATCTCGTCGCTTGCCCCAGCCCCAGACACCCCGCGTCACTCGGCAACGCAATCACGGGTACGAGTCTCAGTTAATAGTCGGCAACAAACGACGGTATTTGGAGTTTGCTAATCGGATCGAACTCGCACACCTTGAGTTCTGGAACGAAGGAAAAAATCATCAATGCAACAACTCCGAAGTGGTGATGTCGTTGAAGTATCGGCCAGCAAGGAGCGGGGACTGAGTGCCTCTGCGACGATTGTCGGTTGCGTCATCCTGTTAGTGGGGATCGTCGCCGGCTTGGCGTTGGTAGGCTCTATCCGGTTGCCATTTTCCAAAGCCGCGACGGTAAACTTTACTCTCCCTGCGGACTTCGATGGCCCATTCGTAATCGTCGCGCGTGTTAATCAAGGTGTTACGATGCCCGGCAAGGCGGAATACAGCTTCCATATTCCGAGCAACGGAGTGTTGATTGTGAACGATGACAGCGCGCTGCGGCAATGGCACAGTACCGTGGTCTCTACGGCGGACAGAGCGCTCGTTCATGTGACCCCTGCTGTGGCGAGCGATCGAGTTGGACCCAATAGGGTATTCCTGTCGAAGGGTGCCTCTTATCCGGGGGCGGGCTCTGATTCGGGCAAATGGCGTGAGCATTGGTTCTACTTTGGAGTTCCTGGAAACGACAGCGATCCTCAAAAGACTCAGCGGCTTAGAGATGCTCTCGAAGGCATTCTTGCGAAATAATTATTTCGGTCGTCGGGCGTCAAATCGATATCGAGTAGGTCAGGCACCGCAGCCGAAGCGATTCGCGCGGCGCTCTGCGACGATATCTTGACGTCCGAAACGATGCGGAATCTGTGCCTGACAATGGACGGCGCCGTTTCCATGTCAGGCACGCCATGCGCATGCATTTTGGACGCTGGATGCGAATACAAAGCTGCCGCGATTTCGGCTTCGGCGGCGGTGCCTGACCTACGAACTTGCGAACATCAGGCATCGCGCCGCCGCAATCGCCCCAATTCCTCGCCCAGTCGCTGGTTTTCTTCGCGCAAGTTCGTCCAGTCGTCGCTCGGCGACGTTGACAGCGATGGCGGTTGCGATGGCTGCTGAAGGCGATCGTCGGTGAAATAGACGCCGGACCACATGCTCGTGCGGCAACAGACGTCATGGGCATTTCCTTCGCGGTCTTCGTAAACAAGGCGATAGTCTCGCTCGTAGTATTCGCCGCACGGAATCGGTAACTCGGCCGTCGCCTCCATGTCGATGAATCGACAACCGCGGACGTCGAGGTACTCTCGGACGCGAATGCGGTCCAGACGCTCGAGAAACTTACGCCATTTGATGGCGACGAAAATCAGGATCCCAACGACCACGACGGATGCGATGAACCATTCCATGCTTGATCGCATCAGAAGTCGCTCAATGAGATGGGGTGATAGCAAACCCTTGAAACCAAGCTAAACTGATTCTTGGCCCGTCTATCTCGTCAGGCACGGTTTTCGCGAGAACTGGGCGCTGAATGTCCCGCTAAGCATATCAAAATCATATGGCTACGAGCATCCTCTCCCAACTCATGGCCACCATCGAAGACCGGCGGAAGAATCCGCCGGCGAAGTCTTACACGACGAGCCTTTTTGCCGGCGGATTCTTCCGCCGGTCTTCGATGGTGGCCATGAG
>Ga0163153_10004336_pt1 | contig 17949 bp, 22 predicted proteins | sample OliLakLV19MP6IB1_FD_148629 | JGI IMG/M metagenome (GOLD analysis project Ga0163153, IMG submission 148629) | Freshwater microbial mat bacterial communities from Lake Vanda, McMurdo Dry Valleys, Antarctica - Oligotrophic Lake LV.19.MP6.IB-1 | ecosystem: Environmental > Aquatic > Freshwater >... | reverse complement strand
TCCGCTATCACAAGATCATCATCATGACCGACGCCGACGTTGACGGCGCCCACATCCGCACGCTGCTGCTGACGTTCTTCTATCGGCAAATGCCGGAGATCATCGACGGCGGTTATCTCTACATCGCCCAGCCGCCGCTCTACAAAGCCACCAAAGGCAAGAGCGGCCGCTATCTGAAGGATCAAACCGAGTTCGAGAACTTTCTGATCGAGGAAGGTTCGTCTGGCGCAGTGTTAGAGGCCGGCGGCGCGCAGTATGCGGGCGATGATCTAAAGCGCCTGGCGCGCGAAGCCATGGCGGCCGAGACTTTGATCAAGCGCCTGCACGCGCGCGTGCCCGATAGCGTGCTCGAACAAGCCACGATCGCCGGCGCGTTTGCGCAGGGCGCGACCGATAAGGAAGCGCAAGAAGCCGCCACGCGCCTCAACGATCTCGCCGAAGAAGGCGAAGCCAATTGGACTGGGCACTTCGATCCCGATGGCGCGCTCGTGTTCGAACGCACCGTGCGCGGCGTCGCCGAGCGCGCGACGTTCGACAAACTCTTCTTGAGCTCAGCCGATGCGCGCCGCCTCGCAGATCGCGCCGCGGCCTTGCGCGAAACCTATGCGGTGCGCGGCCAACTGAAGCGCGGTCCGGACATCACTGAAGTGCGCGGCCCGCTCTCGATGCTGCATGCCATCCAAGCGGCAGGGCAGAAGGGCGTCACCCTCCAGCGCTACAAAGGCCTCGGCGAAATGAACGCCGAGCAGCTCTGGGAAACCACTTTGGATGCGGACGTGCGCACGCTGCTGCAAGTGCGCGTGAACCACGCCGACGATGCGGACGAGATGTTCTCAAAGCTGATGGGCGATGTGGTCGAACCGCGCCGCGCGTTTATCGAAGAGTTCGCGCTGGAAGCGGATGTGGACGCTTAGGGGTTAGGGCGCAGCGGCGAGAGCGGTGCGGATGCGCTCGTCGGTGATGTTGGCGAGGGCGATGGCTTGTTGGACGCTGGCTTGGCGCGGACGGCCGCCGCGGACGAAGACGACGTATTCGTCGCCGACAGCGCCGCGCAGCGCGTCGAAGCTGGGGATCGGGCCGCAGCTCGTCATCTCGGTATAGCGCAACGTGAAACGCGAGGCGTAGCGCTGGCCTTTGAGTGTGCGAACCGGGCGCAGCGTCACGCGCGGGGTTTCGCCGAGGTGTTCGAGTTGGGCCGTTGCCACACGCTCGATGCGGGCGACGAAAACGGACTCGGCTTCATCCCAGACGCGCACTTGCCGTTGGTGCAGCCAAGCAGCGTGCTGAGCGTCCTGCTCGGCGCGAAATGCGGCGACGCGGGCGGCGTGTGAGGCTTCGCTCTCGCCGGCTTCGGGTGGCGGGCCAGGCGGCGGCGGCGGACAGGCGATGGCGTTGCTCGCGACTATCAGTGTTATCGCGCTCACGAGCGCGCCTGCCCATTTGCTCATGTCGAAATCCTTTTCGCCGCTAGCATCCACGTTTGGCGGCGCACGGCAAGCGCCTCAGTGCGGGGCGATGAGGCTGCGGTAGAGCATGTAGGCGGCGACGGCGAAGACGACACCAGCGAACACGCGTTGCAGTGCGCCGCGTTGCTTGGAGAGGTGTGTGGCGAGGCCGGCGCCGATGAGGCCGCCGACCAAGCCGCCACCGATGAACAGTCCGGCGATGCGCCAATCGGCGAGGCCGTCGAGCGCGTAAGATGCGGCGGTGGTCGCGCCGAATGTGCCGACGGAAAGTAGCGATGAGCCGATGGCTTGGATCATGCTCATGCCGGTGGCGCCGATGAGTCCGGGCACGATGAGAAAGCCGCCGCCGATGCCGAAAAAGCCGGAGACAGCGCCGACGCCGATGCCATAGGCGATGAGCTTGGGCGCATTCTCACGCGTGAGGCGGACATCGTGACCGGTGTCGCTGTGCGGGCGGCGCAGCATCGCGATGCCGACGACGATCATGAGTAGCGCGAAGAGTGGCAGCAGGATTTGCGCGTCGGTGACTTTTCCGATTGCGGCGCCAATGCTCGCGCCGATAACACCGGAGCCGGCGAACACCATGGCGCAGCGCCAGCGTACGTTGCCGCGGCGGGCATGGTTGATGAAGTTGGCGAAGGCGTTGACCGACACGGCGATGGCGGAGGTGCCGATGGCGACGTGCGGGTTCGTGATGCCGACGACGTAGAGCAAAGCCGGCGTCGCCAGGATTGAACCGCCGCCGCCGATGACGGCAAGCACAAGCCCGACGGCGCCGCCGCTCAGGATCGCGAGGATGTCGGGGAGGCTCATCCGGAGCGGGTGCGTCCAAATCGGTTCACCTGCGCATCTTAGGGGCACAAGCGGGAATTGCATGAGGACGATTTTGCTTTCGGCGGTGTTTGCGACCTTGGCTGGGGCTGCCTACGCGCAGGATTATGCACCGACGGCGCCGCCGGCTGTCGAATTGCCGGAAGGGAGCCCGCCTTCGGCGCTGTTGCCGGCTCTGGTTGAGCATTCGCGCCGAACGATGCGGTTGGAGAACGGACGGCTGACCGGCGAGGGCGCTGAGTTCTTGCGCGCACTCGGCGCGCAGAGCCAGTTTGTGCTGAGGGACTGCCGCCGCCGCAGTTCGGCGGGAATTGAGAGTGTTGCGGGAGATTGCTAGACTACCGCCTGCGCACGCTGCGGTGCGCACACTGAAGTGCACTCTGGGGGGCCGAAATGCATAGAATGGTTTTCAGCGTTGTTGCGTTGGCGTTGTTGGCTGCGTGCGCGCAGCAACAGCAGGCGCAAGAGCCGACGCGTGAAGAATTGGTCGCGCGCGGCGAGTATCTCGTGAACAACATTGGCGGCTGCAATGATTGTCACACACCGATGACGCCGACGGGTCCGGACATGGCGCACGCGCTGCAAGGTGCGACACTGATCTTCGCGCCGACAATCCCGATTCCGTGGGCGCCTGTCGCGCCGTCGATCGCTGGAATTCCGTCAGGCTACACGGAAGCGCAATTCGCCGCGTTCTTGCAGACGGGCGTGAAACCAGATGGTTCAAGCCCGCGCCCGCCGATGCCTGCGTTTCGCTTGAACGAAGACGATGCAGAGGCGATGGCCGCGTACATCGCAACAGTGCCGCGCGAAACGCCGTAGCGCGCATCGCTTGAAGTGCGCGCTTCGCGCGGCGCGCATTTCAATGCGATCACATTTGTTGTTCCGTCATTGACGTGCGCGCGTGATGGGTATTCCATTCATTTGTCGGAAGACATTGGCGCCGTCCGCCGGTTCCCGCCGCATTGCTCATGCAGCACACAGCACCTGGGCCACGGCGCGCGCTGAAATTGTCTTCCCGTCCGATGAAAACCACCGTGCGCAGCAATGGTGCTGCCAAAGGCGCGGACCATTTCGTCTCGGGCCGGCGTCAGGCGACGTTTCAGCATTTGGTGATGTGTGAGCGAACAAATTGGCAACGAAGTTACGGCGTTTTCGCATGTGATGTTCAAGTCTAGCGAAGCGCGCGGCATCGCTCTTAATCTCAAGCTGATGTCGCTTCGTTTATTTGCTGCTCTTTCAATTCCTGACGATGTCGCAGCGCAATTGTTGGCGCTGATGAAAGGCGTGGCCGGCGCGAAGTGGCGCCCCCGTGAAAACCTGCATCTGACGCTGAGGTTTTTCGGTGAGATCACCGAGCCGGTGGCTGAAGATCTTGATGCAGAGCTTGAGACAGCAACGCGCGGCATCGAGCCTTTTGCATTGCGCTTGAAAGGCGCGGGCTCTTTCGGCGGCGTAGATCCGCACGCGCTTTGGATTGGCGCAGCCGAAAGCGATTCACTGAAGCGGCTCGCGGCAGCATGTGAGAAGGCGGCGCGGCGGGTGAAACTTAAGCCCGAACCGCTGAAGTTTACGCCGCATGTCACCATCGCTTATCTGAGCGGCGCGGCGCTCGATCGCGTGCAGGCGTTCACGGCGCAGCACGCCTTGTTCGAAATGCCGGCGTTCGATGTTGCGGGCTTTGGGCTTTATTCCAGCGTCACGCGGAAATCCGCTCCGAGCCTTTACAGGCTCGAAGCGGAATATCCATTACTAGGGTAGGACGCTGACGCGCTTACGAAACCGGCGCGGGTTGCGGGGTTTCCGGAGCCGGCGGCGCCGTGTCGTTGATGAGCGTCGCAGGCGGCGGGTTCGGACCCATCGCGCAGCAGCGCACCTGCACCTCAAGCACTTGGCTGTTGAAGCGGCATTCAGAGTCACTGACCGAACGCAAGATCGCCATGCCGCCAGCGCGGCTGGTGTAGCGGGTCTGCGTGCAGCCGGTCAGCGTGTAGCCTGGATCGCATGTGCCGGCGCGCGTGCGGTTCATCGTGCGTGTGACGCAGACGACGTTGCGCGTCATGGCTTGATCCGCCGTTTGTTGAGCGCGGTTTGCGACGCCGAAGACTTCGGCGATGCGTGTGCCGAGTGAAGAGCGGACCTCTTCAGTGTCGGCGTGTTGTTTGCAGATGTCAGTGTTGCCGCGTGAAGCGTCTTGCGAACACCACTGGGCGATAGTCAGGTCGCCGGTGCGGCTGGCGCAAGCCGTGGCCAACGTGGCCAACGCCAACACGGCGAAAATTGAAGCGATGCGCATTTCTGGCGCCTTTCCCTCTGTTGCCCCCGCAGGTCCCAAAGCGGATTGGGAGAAACGCGTCAACACTTGTCGCGGTTTCGGGGAATCCTATCTGTGGCTGCTGTTCGAGTTGAGGTTCCATGATTGCAAGGCGCATGTTCATTCTCACAGGCGCCGGTGTCTCGGCTGAATCCGGACAGTCGATGTTCCGCGATCAATCTCGAACCTTCGGGAAACGCTCAGGCTTTCACTGCCGCGCGTTACGGAAAAGCAAGCGAGCAAGTGCCGGCGTGGGTCGCTGAGGTGGGCGCGCTCGCAGGCTAGGCGGGAACCGTTTTCGGGCTAATGTAATGGCGTGGGAAAATTGGAGCAGGCGAATGATCGGACGTTTGGCAATTGTAGCTCTGGCCGTGGGCCTGGCGAGTTGCGCCGGGCTCGAACCGGCGGGCCGCAATGCTCGTGGTGGGCCAAGCCCGACGGCTACCGCAAGCACGCCAACACCTCCGCGCAGTGCGCCGCAAGTTGCGTTGCCGCCGCCGCAAGCAACGACGCCGCAGGCCACCACTGCGCCACAACAACGGCCGCCGCTCGCTGTGCCGCCGTCCCAGCAAACCGCGCCAGTTGCCGCGACGCCTCCGCCCGTGCGCAGGCAGCCAGCCGCGCCGCCGGTGGCCGCGCCGCAGGTGACGGTGCCAACGCCGGCGCCGAGCCAGCCCGCGCGCGCGCTGTCGCCGGATGATGACATCATCGTCCCAGGCCAAGTGCAAACGCAGGTGCCAGCGCCCGCAGGCGATCCGCGCTCGAACGAGGAGCGCCGCGCTGACGTGCGCTCATGGGATCAGTGCATCACGCAGGTGCAAGGCGCGTTCGATGGCGATCCGATGAGTCCGCAATTGACGACACCGGAAGAGTATTGCGCCCAATCGCTTGGCATGTCCGAGCGCACGGCGGTTCCGTTCTCGCGGCGTCAGCGGCGCTAATCTTCCAGCAAATTGTCCATGTGATGGTCGCTGAGGCCGAAGTGGTGACCCACTTCGTGGACGAGCACGTGCGCCACCAGTTCGCGGAGATCGACGTCGCCGCGTTCGACCCACTCATCGAGAATGGCGCGGCGATAGAGGAAGACCATTGGCGGGTTTGGCGAGGGGTCCATGATCGAGCGCTGGGTGAGGTCGTTGCCTGAATAAAGCCCGGTGAGCTCGAACGGGTCCTCGATGCCGAGTTCGCGGAGGGTTTCGTCGTCGGCGAAGTCCTCAACGCGGACGACGACGTCGCCAGCCAGCTGACGAAACTCTGACGGGAGCTCGGCCCAGGCTTTGCGCGCCATGCGCTCGAAGTCGTCCAGCGAGGTCGGGAGGATGGCGGTCATGGGCTCTACCTAGGGGGCGTTTGCGGCCTGCGCGAGCCCCTGTATTTGGCAAGTTGACGCCCCCGTCATTTTTGTTGCGCGCCGCCGCCCCTTCGATTAGTGTCGGATCATCCAAAACAACGGCCCGCGCGAAGTCCGTGGGTTTCATATCGGGAGAGACGACGCGATGGCCGACTCCGCCGCCCCTAATCTTGCGACCAACGTCCGCCAAATCACCAAGGACGAGGTCTATGACGCCGTTCCGCCGACGGATTTCAGCCAGATGCTGGAAATCGACCGTCACCTGAACCGCTCGACCGCGTTCGATAAGATCATCTCGGCGACCCACGATCACTTCTGGGATCCGCTCGACACCAAATACATCGACTTCAAAGACGACTTTGATCCGGACACGACCGACTTCATCCCTGACGTGATGATCCCGGCGCTGATGACGGATTACGTCTCGGACCATTTCGCCGACAAGCCGGCGGATCGCATTCGCTTCAAGAGCCAAGTTGGCCGCTGGATCATGAGCTCGATCCTGCACGGTGAGCAGGGCGCGTTGAACCTCTCGGCTTCGCTCTGCCACGTGCTGCGCGATCCGGGCGCTCAAGAATACGCCGCCAATCAAACGCGCGAAGAAGGCCGCCACGTCACGGCGTTCGCGAAGTACATCATCGCGCGTTGGGGCTCGCCGCTGCCGGCCGGCACGGTGCTCGCAGGTTTGCTGCAAGAGATCGTGCACGCGCCGGAAGTTTATAAAAAGATCATCGGCATGCAGATGCTGGTCGAAGGCTTGGCCATGGGCGCCTTCGCGACGATCTTCAAAGAGTGGAACGATCCGCTGGTGAAGCGTCTGACCCAACTCGTCATGACCGACGAAGCTTTCCACCATAAGTTCGGGAAGATCTGGGCTGACCGCACGATCCCGAAGCTGTCGCCGGAAGAGCACGAAATCGTTGAGAACTGGGCCGCGCACTGCTTCCAGACGCTGCTCTTCAACTTGGTCGCGCCGCACCAGATGACCGCGATCTACAGCCAGTTCGGCCTCGATCCGGACAAGGTGATGCAGGGCTTCCAAGAAGTGGCGACCGACGAAGCGCGCCGCGAGCAAATGAAGGAAGGCACCAATATCTTCCGCGTGCTGGTGAAGACGCTGTGGAACGCCGGCATCATCACCGATCGCACCAAGAGCTTCTATGCTATGTATATCGACTTCGAAGAGTTCACGGCCGAAGGCGATGAAATGGTCGGCGACGCCATCGCTGACGAAGGCATTGCTTATCTGAAGACGATCAATTTCGGCATCAACACCGGCGCGTTGAACGATGTGAAGGCCGCCGCGGTCGCTGCCGAGTAAGCGCGAGCTTCAAAGCACCTAAACGCCCACTCTTCTGAGTGGGCGTTTTTGTTTGTGCTGGTTGCGGCGAGCGGGGGTGTCGCGACGGCGGAAAAGGCTAAAATAACCCCGCCGATTTCTCGGCGGGGCCGCTTGTCTCGTAGTGCGATTGCGTTAGCCGCGCGGAGCGGGCGCCGGTTGCGGGGTGGGCTGCGCGCCGGTGACGCTGTCGAGTTGCTCCATGTTCTGGCCGACTTGTTCAGCGATGGCTTGCGGATCGATCAGCTGATAGCCGGTGGGCACGCCAAACAACGCTGCATCTTGTTGGCCGCGCTGCAGTGACGTGGCTTCCCAAAGCGTAGCGCCGCTCTCACTGACGCGCAGAACGATGCCGTCATCGGTGATGCAGGCGGTGCGTTCGACGCCTGGCGCTGGCGCTTGGCGCGGCGTCCATTCGTGACCGCTTTCGCCAGCCACTTCGCACTTGCCGGTGGAGCGTGCGTTCTCTGCGCCGAGAGCGGCCCATGCGGTTTCGAGCGGTTGCGGTGCGTCTGCATCTTCAATGCGAACCGCGACGCCGAGCACTTGTTGTGCTGACGCAGGCGCTTGCACGGTGGGCGTTGGCGTTGCCCCCGGCGCCGTGGTTGTCGCGCCAGCGGGCGCCGTGGCTTGTGGCTGCGCGGCCGGGATCGTCACGGCTGGGACTTGGCCGGTAGGATTGAGCACGTAGGCAGCGTTGGTGGATTCATCGAACACGATCGTCGCGTTGCCGGTGTTTGGCAGCACCGTTTCAACGCGCATTTGCGGGCCATTGCGATAGATGACGGTTTGCACTGGCGCGCCGCCATTCAGCGAGGCCGTAGCGCCTTCAATGCGGTACGAGGTTTCGTTGAACTCTGGGTAGCTGGGCGCGCCGATGCCGCAGGCGGACAGCATCGCGGCGGCGGCTACGGCCAACAAGAAATTGGTGCGCATGAAAATTATTCCTTCTCTCGATGGCGGGCGAACGCTGGCGCTACCGTTGCAGTTCCAGCCACCTTGTTCCCGCGCCCGACGGGTGAGAGAATGTGCATATGGATGAAGGGCTTCCGCCTTCGCGCCCAAACGTGACCGCAGCTTTGGCGCGGGGCGTGACACGCATGCTCGTGGACCGTGGGCTTGCGCCGATCTTGGAAGTTCCGCTCGCCAATGGCCGCCGCGCCGACGTGATGGCGCTGACTCAGCAAGGCGAGATTTGGATTGTCGAGACGAAGTCTTGTCTTGAGGACTATGCGTGTGATTCCAAGTGGCCGGAGTATATTGAGTATTGCGACCGCTTCTTCTTTGGCGTCACCGAAGATTTTCCGCGTGAGATCATCCCGGAAGAGTGCGGGCTTATCGTTGCCGACGGATTTAACGGCGCGATTTTACGCGATAGCCCGGTGCGGCCGTTGGTGGCGGCGCGGCGCAAAGCGGTGACGCTGCTGTTTGCGCGGATCGCGGCTTTGCGCGCGGCGGAGTTTTAGTTCGTCAGCTGCGCGACGCTGGCGCAAACGTCTTCCGGTGCGATCCGCGCCGCAGCTTCATAAGTGCTCGGCGAGGGCGCGAGGCGCCGGATCAGCGCGATGCCGCGGGCGCTCGGGCTTTCCACCACCATTGATGCGCCTTCGGGATTCGCCGTGCCTTTGCGCACCAGCGTAATCTCGGCGCCGTAATGGGCTTCGCGATCGTCAATGACGAAGAAGTTGTCGCTGTTGGCGCCGTAGAGCGAGAGCGACCAGTAATCGTCCCAGGGCGTGGCGGTGATGATGACGGGGCCGCCGCTCAAATCGAAGACGCAGGCGGAGTAGGCGAAGTCGGGTGAGGGGCGCACGATCTGGCGCGATGCGGCGGTGACGCGGCCAGTCGTGTGCCAAACGTTCGCGCCCGCCGCGCCGATGCGCTCCATGGCGACATTCATCAGCACACGCGGCACGGCGAAGATTGCGGCGAAATGCACGAGCGCCGCGACGATCAGCGCTCCGAGGATATACTTGCCCCAGCTCATGACGCTTCTCCTGCGCATGAGATGGTGGTCAGCACTGGCAGCGATTGCTCGCTTGGGCGGAAGTCGCGTTGCGGATTATAAACGCGCAGCATGACGATAAAGCCGCGCCTGGCCTCGCGCGACGATACCCAGCGTGTGGCGTCGCCGCGGACGGGTGAGATGCGCACGTTCCACGGCGCATCGTTGCCGGCGCGCGAGGCATCCATCGAATGCGCGTTGTCGGTATTCTGCGCGAGGAAGTTGTCATCGGCGTAGAGCGTGACCGACCACCAGCGCGCATCGAGCGGGCGCCCATTGAGTTCGTAGATGCAGCTTTCGCTCAAGGGACGGCCTTGGTCGTCCTCGTAGAGCGAGAAGTAAACAGCCTCGCGCGCGCTGAGCGCCAGGAGGCCGTCGCGGGCGATGATGGCGCGCGTGTACGGACCGGCAGCGGTTGATCCCGCCGCGCGGCTGTGCACCCAGTGGCCGTAGTGTTCAGTGAAGGATGAGCCGCCAAATTGCAGCGCCGCCCAGGCTGAGACCAGCCCAAGCAGAACGCCGGCTCCGATCGCCGCAATCCAGACCAATATTCGCCGTAGCATAGCCGCTCCCCACGCCGCGAATTATGCTCCGGCCGCTGGCCTCAGGTCGAGCGTAAGTGCGTGCAGGCCCGTGTCGAATTCTTCACGAAGCGCGTCGTAAACCAAGCGTTGACGCGCTACGCGGGAAAGGCCCTCGAACGCCGCCGCGTGCAGAGCGAGATGATAGTGGGTTTCCCCACCTGGACGAGCGCCGGCATGGCCCGCATGCAGGCCTGATTGATCCGTCAAGACAAAGTGAACGGGCGTAAAAAGTCCCCGAAGCTGCGTTTCTATGCGCGAAGCGCGCGAAAGATGCGTTTTGTGCTCTGTCAATTCCTTGTCCGCTTAACCTCTGGCGACCATACTCGTTGATCCGATGGCAGATACGTTTTCCTACCGTCCAAAGTTCGTGGACATTCGCGTCAAGAAGGCCGGCAAACCCGGTGCCGCGAAGGTTGAGCCCGAACCGGCCGATCGCCCCTGCGATTATGTAGGGTGCAAAAGCCCTGGGCTCCACCGCGCCCCGAAAAGCCGTGAGCGCGCCAATGAGTTTTGGCAGTTCTGCGCCCAGCATGCCGCCGATTACAACAAGCGCTGGAACTATTTCGCGGGCATGAGCGAGGCCGAAAAGGCCGACTTCCAAAAGAAGGAAGAGACCGGCCACCGTCCGACCTGGACGTTCCGCGGTGGACGCGGCGACCGGCTCGCTGCCGCGGGACGCGGCGGCAAGGTCGGCGGGGCCGCTGATCCGCTTGGCATGCTCGGCGGTGATCCGGGGGCGGCGCCGGCCAAAGCCCGCCGCCGCCTCACCAAGCTTCAGAGCTTGGCGCTTGACGCCATGCAACTGGAAGAAAACGCCACCGGCCCGCAAATCCGCGCCAAATATGCCGAGCTAGTGAAGCGCTGGCACCCGGATTCCAACGGCGGCGACCGCGGGGCGGAGCAGGAGCTGCAAAAGGCGCTCAAGGCCTACCAGACGCTCAAGGCCGGCGGCCTCGTATAGTCACTCGTCATTTAGTCGCTTTTCCTGACGTGCTGCGGCGCGTTAAGCTGGCGCGCGAACCCTCCCAAGGCATTTCCACAATATGACTGCTGCTGACGATCTCCTCTCCGCCAAGCCGGACAAGACGGTTTCTGCCCGTGAGTTTGGCGTCGAGAGCGACATGAAGGTGCCCGCCTTCTCGAAGAAGACAGAATACGTGCCGGAACTGGACCTCGCTTACCGGTTCGATCCGCAGACGACGCTCGCGATCCTCGCGGGCTTTGCCCACAACCGGCGCGTGATGGTCCAGGGCTATCACGGCACCGGCAAGTCGACGCACGTCGAGCAGGTGGCCGCGCGGCTGAACTGGCCGATGGTGCGGATCAACTTGGATAGCCACGTTTCGCGGATCGATCTCGTCGGCAAGGACGCGATCGTGCTGAAGGACGGCAAGCAGATCACGGAATTTCGTGAAGGTATGCTGCCGTGGGCGCTGCAGCGTCCGGTCGCGATCTGCTTTGACGAATACGACGCTGGCCGTCCGGACGTGATGTTCGTGATCCAGCGCGTGCTGGAAGCCAGCGGCAAGCTTACATTGCTCGATCAGAACCGCGTCATCAGCGCCAATCCGTATTTCCGTCTGTTCTCGACGACCAACACGATTGGCCTCGGTGATACGACCGGGCTCTATCATGGCACCCAGCAGATCAACCAAGGTCAGATGGACCGTTGGTCGATCGTGACGACGCTGAACTATCTCGATCACGACGCCGAAGCGGAAATCGTGATCGCGAAGGCGCCGACCTACAACACGCCGGAAGGCAAGCGCACGATCATGGCGATGGTGCGTGTCGCGGACATGAGCCGAAACGCTTTCATGAACGGCGATATCTCAACCGTGATGAGCCCGCGCACCGTGATCACCTGGGCGCAGAACGCCGAAATCTTCGGCGATGTCGGCCTCGCGTTCCGGATGACGTTCTTAAACAAGTGCGATGAGCTGGAACGGCCGACGGTGGCGGAGTTCTATCAACGCGCGTTCGGGGCGGATCTGCCGGAGGCGGCGACGCGGGTGAAGGTGGCTTAGTTGCGCTGGATCATCGCGGCGCTTTCAGCGCTGGCGTTAATGGCGCCTCCTGCCTCGGCGTGTAGCTTGGCGCCAATCTTCCAAGACGGCGGACGCTATGTCGGGGGGATCCCTTCCTTGTCCGCCTTCGCTCTGCGCTGGCGGACAAGGGGAGGCTGTTGCAATAGGCTCTAGCGCGCTGCGAGCACTTGTTCTGCTTCACGCAGTTCCTCGGTACGATCCTGGATCTGATCGACCAAGCAGCCGCGTACCAGAGCACCGTATTCGCGTGAGCGCAAATCCTGTTGTGTCAGGTACTGGCACTCGGCGTCGCGGTGCGTGATCCAGGCGCGTTCGCTCGCGCGAAGCGCCGCTTCTTGGCTGTACCAACCGCGACCACGGCGGTCGCTGCGGTCGTCAGCGCGTGCATCGGCGATGCGGCGTTGATAGATTTGGTTCAGACGGCGGTCAGCGTTGGCGACTTGTTGTGCGCTGGCTAGGCCGAATTCGTCATTGCGATCACGGTCGCGGCGGTCCTGGGCGTTGGCCACCGTAATGAAGCCGCCGAGCATCGCTACGGCGACGAGCGTCGAAAATGTTTTGCGCATCTAAATCTCCTTGAACCGGGCTAACGCCAAGGTAGAGGCGACGTTCCGAGAAAGGAGCGACAGTAATTCGCGCCCGCTGCTGTTCCCGCAGCGGGCAGAACCGAGTAATTGGAAGGTATGTCCGCCAAGGAAACCCCAGCTGAACTGTTTAAGCGCTCGCTCGCGCAGACGACACGTGCGTTGGCTGGCGCGGAGGAGGAACTTGAGGTGACGTTTGGCGCGGAGGGTCCGCGCCTGTCGCCTGGCAAGATCGTGCTGCCGCATCCGCCGCGCGTGTTGTCTGATCCGGAAGCGGAGCGCATTCGCGGGCAAGCCGATGGGCTGGCGCTGAAGCTCGCGCACCATGACGAACGCGAACACGCAAAGCTGCGTCCGCAAGGCGCCGACGCGCGCGCCGTGTTTGATGCTGTCGAAGATATGCGGGTGCAGTCGTTGGGTTCGAACGCGCTGAAGGGTGTGTCGAACAATCTGACGGCGGCGTTGACGGATTCGCTGGAGCGTCGCGGCGCGTCGCGAATGCAGGATCGCGCGCTGGCGCCTTTGGCTGACGCTGTTGCGCTGATGGTGCGGGAGCGGCTGACAGGTTTGGCCCCGCCGGCAAACGCAAAAGGGCTTGTCAATGTATGGCGCGCCGAGATCGAGAAGAACGCCGGCGCTGATCTCGATAAACTCGCGGCGGTGATCGGTGATCAGCGCGAATTTGCAAAGCAGTTCCGCAACGTGCTGACCGATCTCGGCATGGGCGATGAGCTGACGGTCGAGGAGACCAACGACGACGACAACCAAGCGACGGGCGAGGAGCCACCGCCGCCGCAATCCGATAGTTCAGACGGCGAAGACGAGATGGAGGATCAGGCGCCTTCGGAAATGGAGATGATCGAAGGCGAGATCGACACCGACAACGACCGCACTATTTCTGTCGAAGCCGATGTCGACGCCGACGATCAGCAGGACTCTGAGCAGGAAGATCCCGGCGAAAAGCCGATGCGCCCAAAGCCGCGCAACGAGCCGGACGATCCGAACGCCAACTACAAGGTGTTCACGCGTTCGTTCGATGAAGTGATCGGCGCCGAGGATTTGTGTCCGCCGGAAGAGCTGGCGCGCCTGCGCAATTATCTCGATCAGCAGCTAAAACCCCTGCAAAGCGTGGTCGGCCGTTTGGCCAACCGCTTGCAGCGCCGTTTGATGGCGAAGCAAAATCGCGCCTGGAGCTTCGATCTCGAAGAAGGCTTGCTCGATACGTCGCGGCTCACGCGCATCATCACCGATCCGATGGCGGCGCTGTCGTTCAAGCAAGAAGAGGACATGCCGTTCAAGGATACGGTGGTCACGCTGCTGCTGGATAATTCAGGCTCGATGCGCGGCCGGCCGATCATGGTGGCGGCGCTGTGCGCCGATATTCTTGCGCGCACGCTGGAGCGCTGTGGCGTGAAGGTCGAGATCTTGGGCTTCACGACGATCGCCTGGAAGGGCGGCTCGTCGAAGGATGCGTGGCTGAAGGCCGAGCGTCCGCCGCAGCCGGGGCGTCTCAACGATTTGCGGCATGTGATTTACAAAGGCGCGGATTCGCCGTGGCGGCGCGCGCGGCGTAATCTTGGGTTGATGATGCGCGAGGGTTTGTTGAAGGAAAACATCGACGGCGAAGCGTTGATGTGGGCGCATGGACGCTTGCTGGAGCGTCCCGAGCAGCGCCGCTTGCTGATGGTGATTAGCGATGGCGCGCCGGTGGACGATTCAACGCTCTCGGCAAACCCCGGCAATTATCTCGAACGGCATCTGCGCAATGTGATCCATTGGATCGAAGCGCGGTCGCCAGTGGAATTGCTCGCCATCGGCATCGGCCATGACGTGACGCGCTATTACAAGCGCGCTGTCACCATCACCGACGCCGAGCAGCTTGGCGGCGCGATGACGGACAAGTTGGCGGAGCTGTTTGATGAGCCTGGCGCAGACGCAGTCCCGCCGCCGCGTTCACCGCGTGAGTTGAAGCGGCGCATGGCGCAGGCCGCGTTGTGATCCGGGTTCTCGCGGCGATTGCCTGCGCGTGTGTGCTGAGCGCCTGCGAGTCGAGCGGCGGCTCGTCAGCGACTGACGAGCAATGGCAGGCTGTGAACGTCGAGGTCATCCCCGTTGATGCGGGTGTCGAGACCGTTGGGCGCTTAGCGTACCGCGGCGGCATCGAGCTGCGCTCAAGCAATCCGATGTTCGTTGGCCTTTCGGCGATGGAAGCGCTCGACGGCGGGCGGCTGATCGCGATCAGCGACGAGGCCGATTGGATCGAAGCGCAACTGACGCTCGATGAAGCCGGCCGCCTTGTCGGCTTCACCGACGTGCGCGCCGCTTTCATGCGCGATGAGCATGGCCGTGTGTTGCGCACCAAAAGCGAAGCCGATTCAGAAGGCCTCGCGCAACTGGCTGACGGCCGGTTCGCGGTGAGCTTCGAGCGCACGCATCTGGTGCGCATCTATGATTTCAACCGCGACGGGCCGTTCGGCGCCGCGGAGATGGGTCCGCGCATGGATGGTGTCGCGCGCTTACCGGCCAATGCCAGCTTTGAAGCCCTCGCCACCCTGGACGACACGTTGGTGCTCGCGGCCGAGGGCGGTGATCAGCCGACGACGCTGATGTGGGTTGCGCCGCTGAACGCGAGTACGCTAGTGCCGCCGCGTTTTGCTTATCCGTTGCGCGATGGCTTCTCGATCACGGGTCTTGATCGTTTGCCGGATGGCGACTTCGTTGCACTGGAGCGCTTCTATGCGCCGGTGATTGGTCCGCGTGGACGGATCACGCGCTTTGCGGCGCCCAGCGGTGAGGGCGGTACGGTTGAGCCTGAAGTGCTGGCGTTGCTCGAGCCGCCATTTCCGGTCGATAATTTCGAAGGCATCTCAGCCGTGCGCATGCCCGACGGCGCGACACGCATCTATATCGTGTCGGACAACAATAAGAGCGCGCAACAACGCACGCTCTTGCTTGCGTTCGATATTGTGGAAACGCCGCCCAATTAAGCGGCAGCGGTCTCGGCCAACGCTCTATCCGTTTGACGTTGTGTCCGAGGTGTCGGGACGCGGATGCGCCGTGTCGTAGCGTGCGGCTCTGAGTTCAGCCCAAGCGGCGAGACCAAGCAGCAAAGCGATGAATGCCGTCCAGATCATCGCGCCCGTCAAAGCAAACACGAGAATACCTGCCGCGACGAGCAGGCCACAAATTGCGGCGACCATGCGCGCTGTTGGCCGTGGAAACACATAGGTCAGCGCCGCACGCAGGATGTGACCGCCATCAAGCGGAAAGCCGGGCAACAAATTGAAGACACCGAGGATAAGGCTAACGAAGCCCAGCATAGCGAGCGCGTTGAGAAGCGCAAAAGACTCTGGCGTTTGCGAGAGGATGTTTGCGAGAATCGGCTGCAGCGACAGCAGAAGCAGGTAGGTGGCCAGATTCGCACCTGGCCCTGCAGCTGACACCGCAATCTCGTGCCAGAGTTTCTCCGGTGGCCGCGCGAACTGCACGTAACCGCCGAAGAAGGTCAGCACGATGCGCTTGCTCGGAATGTTCAATGCCGCGGCGACACCGGCATGTCCGATCTCGTGGATGAGAACGGCCGCAAATAGAACGCCGACATAGATGAGCGCGGTCGGCATCGCTTCAGCGCCGCCACGTAAAAAGGCGGAGCCGACCACATAAGCGGCCAGCAATAGAAAAGCAGGTTCGATGATGATAGCCGCGCCGGCGAACGACCCGATGCGAAGGCCGCTTTCTTGCGCCACGTTAAGCGGCGGCGGTCTCGGCGAGCTTCTTCTTCAGGTCGCGGCGAACTTTCGCGGCGCGCGTGGAGAGTTCAGCTGCGTCAGCCTTCAGCAAATACTGATCGAGGCCGCCGCGGTGATCGACGGTGCGGAGAGCCGCTGCCGTGATGCGGAACTTGAAGCTCTGGCCCAGCGCGTCGCTCGCCAACGTCACATTGACCAAGTTCGGCTGGAACTCGCGCTTGGTTTTGATGTTGGAGTGGCTGACCTTGTGGCCAATCTGGCGATTGATGCCGGACAGTTCGCAACGGCGGGACATGAGAATTCTCGAAACGATAAGGAAAATTGAAGCGCGGACGCTTACGCGAACGACCCCTATGGGTCAAGGCGAGGCGGGCCAGCAAAACGCCTCATACGGCAGCCGCTTCCATTAAACAGCCCCATTTGGTTCATGTCTGGATCAGTGGACGCCGTTTAAAAGTGAGCCCCGTCGCAAGGCTCGATTGGAAGGTTTGGGATCTATGAGGACGTTCGGCGCAGCCAAAGGCCTGCTTTTCGCAATCGGCATGGCCGCCATGGCGACCTCAGCTGGCGCCCAAACCGGCACGAACCGGAGCTTTTCGGCGATTTATTCGGTCCACGCCCGGGGCGTGGAGGCCGGTGATTTCACCTATAATTTCAACCAAACCGGCGCGACCTACACCGCCAGCGCTACGCGCGAGATGAAGGGCTGGGTCGGCGCTGCGCTGAACCGCAGCCAGGACTACACCTATAACGTGGCGGGCACGGTGAACGCCGGTGGCGTGTTGCGCCCCGCCCAATACACCCACCAGGGCGGCCGCCGCCGGGAAGACCGGCCGAATGGCCGTCAGATCCGGGCGGCCTTTAGCGCCAATGATGTGGTCACCACCGCGACCCCTGGCCCCGCCAACATGGGCGACCCGCCAGCGACCGCTGAGCAGCGCCGCAACACCATCGACCAGATCACCGCCATTGCCGCCATGGCGACCGCTAGCGGTGACCCCTGCGCGCGCACGCTCCGCATCTACATGGACGGCCGCGCCCGCTTTGACTTCGTGATGACCCCGAACGGCAATGTCACGGTCAACAGCCGCGCCTACCAAGGTCCGGGTGTCCGCTGCCGTGTGCAATTCCGTCCGATCGCCGGCTTCGGCGATGTGCAGGAAGCGGCGACTTTGAGCTTCACGCTGGCCCGCACCGAAAGCGGCATGTGGGCGCCGGTGACGATCGAGATGCCGACTGATGGCGTAGGCGTGGTTCGCCTTGAGGCGCGCCGCCTCACGGTGAACGGAACGCGCCTAAGAAATTGATATCAATAAAATAAATTCGAAAGGGCCCGCTCCGCAGGGATCGCGCGCCCTTCAAGTCTTGTGTGTTACTTAAGTATTAACCGCAAGATGTAGCCGTGAACGCCCAAGCAACGAATCAAATGCGGGATACCGCGCCTGATTCGTTCTTGTTCCCTTCTCTTGAACAACTTGCGGTAATTATTTCCGGGGAGTCATTCCACGCCGGGCGCGGCTTGAATTCGCCATGGCCGGGACCCATCGTCCCCCCATGACTGCGCGCGCCAGGACCAAGGCCGTCCTGGGACCAACCAACACTGGAAAGACCTACCTCGCCATCGAGCGCATGCTCGGCCACGCGAGCGGCATGATCGGTCTGCCGCTCCGGCTGCTGGCGC
>Ga0163153_10004335_pt1 | contig 17952 bp, 11 predicted proteins | sample OliLakLV19MP6IB1_FD_148629 | JGI IMG/M metagenome (GOLD analysis project Ga0163153, IMG submission 148629) | Freshwater microbial mat bacterial communities from Lake Vanda, McMurdo Dry Valleys, Antarctica - Oligotrophic Lake LV.19.MP6.IB-1 | ecosystem: Environmental > Aquatic > Freshwater >... | reverse complement strand
GATTAACCTGGCCTATACCGGCAGCGTCATGCCGCCGCCCGAAGCGGTTGCGGGAACCTATCAAGGGCCGGACGGCAAGGCGATCAAGGTCGCGCCACTCAGTGACGACGACCGGATGAATCTCGTCCGCTGGATCGATCTCGGCTGCCCGATCGATCTCGACTACGATCCTGCCCAGCCTGCTGCCCGCCGCGCAGGCTGGCTCCAGGACGACAACCGGCCGACACTGACCTTGACCTATCCCCAGCCCGGCGCCGGCACTGGGCTGACCCGCATCCTGGTCGGCATGCACGATTACGATTCGGGCCTGGACCTGGACAGCTTCCAGGTGGCGGCCGACTTCGCGGTGGACGGCACCGCGGCCGGAACCAACCTGGCGGCGCAATTCAAGCCTACGACTCAGGGAGTCTGGGAGCTCAAGCTGACAACGCCCATCGTGGATCTGCCCAAAGGCAAGCTCACGGTCACCGTCAAGGACCGCGAGGGCAATCTTACCAGGATCGAACGGGCCTTCTCGATCCGTCGCTAGCCGCCGCGAGCCGACGCCGGCCGGCACGCCCGCTCCCGCGCTCTCCGTCCGTACCCACCTGCATTGGGAGCATTGACTCATGTTGACCTTCAATCGCGGTTCGCGCGGCGACTTCCTTCAAGTCGGCGGTCTCGGCCTGGGCGGCCTCACGCCGGCCAAAACCGATGAAATTTCAACATGATTTCCTATCCGTGTTTCATCCGTGGCTAATTCCGGGAACTACCGGCAAGGTATTTCCTGTCCGTGCGATTCGTGATATCCGTGGTTGTAATTGAGTTCGCTGCAATCCTTGTCGTGTACGCCGACGACTCTCACGAGGTAACACCATGTTGCGTTCGCTTTTCTTTCTCACCATCCTATGGCTCACTCCGACGATTACGCAGGCACAGGTAAAAATACCGATCCTCCTCGATTTCGACATCGGCGAGGATATCGACGACACGTTCGCGCTGGCCCTGGTGCTCGCCAGCCCGGAGTTGGACCTGCGCGGCGTGACGACCGTGGGCCACGATGCGTATAAACGAGCGCAGCTGACATTGCGGTTCCTCACGGCCGTCGGTCGCAAGGAAGTGCCTGTCGCCGCCGGGATTCCGATCAAGCAAAAGCCGCTCGATTATTGGCAGGTGCAGTATGGCAATCACGCCAGTGTTTATTTCCGCGATCCGAAACCCGCGAAGGTCCCCGCCGCGGAATTTCTCGCCAAGAAGATCAACGACGCGCCGGGCGAGTTGACGCTTGTCGCCATCGGGCCGTTGACGAACATCGCGAAGCTGTTCAGCGATCATCCCGAAACGAAGGCGAAGATCAAACGCCTGGTGATCATGGGCGGATCGGTGCGTCGCGGGTATGCCGATGGGTCGAAGCCTCAGCCGGAATACAACATCGTCGCCGACGTAAAGGCGGCTCAAGCCGTGTTCCGCGCCGGCGTGCCGATGACCGTCGCGCCGCTCGATGCAACCTCGATGGTCGCGCTCGATGTGCCTCGGCAGAAGACGCTGTTCGACGCCGGCTCACTGCTGACGCTGTCTTTGCAAGCCATGACTCAGCTTTGGCAGGAGAAGAATGTGCCCGTGCTCTTCGACCCCGTCGCCATCGCCCTGATTCATACGGAAAATTTCTGTACGATGGAAGATCTGGCTCTCGGCGTGGACGATCAAGGCTTCACCGTGCCCGTCCGCCTCGGCAAGCCGAACGCCCGGGTCGCCACTGCGATCAAGACGGACGCCTTCCTTGATTGGTACGTCGAGCGCGTCGCCTCGGCGATGCCCAAAGCGCTGCCGACGATGCGTGTCATCAACGAATCGAAGCTGATCGATCCGGGAAAGATGCCGAACCGCGTCCATGTCTTTGAAGACTTCGAGACTGACATCGAAAAACGCTGGTGGCTGAGCGGCCGAATTGAGACTGCCGACACGCCGCCGACGAGCAAGCGCGCGCTGCGCGGGGTGTTGACTGAGGACTTCGACGACCTCCAGGGCGAGATGAAGACGCTTTACACAGCCGTCGTCTTCAACCCCGTGCCCAGCATGCCGATGGGCAAAAACACTCGGCTACGCTTCAAGTATCGGCTCCAGGGAACCGATACGCTGCGCGTGCAACTCTACAGCCTCAGCAACGGCTACCACCGCTGCCTGATGCTCAAGGATCTACCGCAAACAACATGGGTAGACGGTTGTGTTGACATGACGCAGATGCGTAAACCCGATGGCACGGGCGGACCGCTTTCGGAATTCGAACGCATCGACGACATCCAGTTCTACGTGGACCCGCGAGCGGAACTTCTGATCGACGACATCGTACTCTACGACGCCGGCGAAGCCGACGAAAAACGAGCGTTCCCGAAACGCTTCCTCTTCACCGGCCTTTTCGACGGCGGCAAGCAAGGCAAGGAATGGCCCGGCGATTTCGAGATCGCCCAGAAGCAGGGCTACGTCTGGCACGCCGCCAAATCGATCCCGCACCCGACCGACAAGGATAAAGCCTGGCTTCGCGTCAACCTCCGTGGCGATCGGCCAGTCGGCGATGTGACGCATTTATCGTTTCGCTATAAGCTCGAAGGCGCCAGTACGATCAACGTGCGTCTTGAATCGTCGGACAAGAAAAAGTCATCGACATTTTCACTCGACCAGAAAGTACTCAAACAAAATGACTGGGCTTCGTATCAATTGATTCTCGGGCCACGCGATGCACTGGTGGGCGGATCGGTTAGTGACGTGACGTTCACGCTGCCGGCGGCCGGCCGACTGTGGATCGACAACCTGCTGCTGTGTGAGCCGTGAGGGATCGTTTAGAATCGGGGTGAGTTTGGCCGCTTACGCTGTCCCTCCCGAAAACTCGATCCGGCGGGAGCGGCAATGGTTCATGGAGGCACGCGTATCCCAGGAATGACGACGCGGTTACTTCCCGACGAAGTCCTGCTCGTGAATCGTAATCCGAACATCGGGCCGATGGAGCGTGAGCCAGAGTTCCCCCGCTGCCACTTCGAACACCTCAGCCGAATGGACGCAGCGACCGGCCTCCTTCATGCTGGAAATGCCCGTCCGATGTACCAGCGTCGCGGTTGGGGACCAAGTCTTCCCGTCGTCCGCGGTGAAAGCCAGGCAAAGCCGCGCGCCGGCTTGAGGATTCTCTTTGGTGCGTTCCGCACCCAGCTCAACCCACAATCGGGCCAGACGTCCGCTTTTGAGCCGTGCTAGGGTGTGAAGCTGCGACGTGGTGTACGACGACTTCACATCTGTAGCATCGGCCCAGTTCAGGCCGCCGTCCGTGGAAAACGTCTCGCACTGACGACGGTAGGAAAGCAGCATCCACAGTCGACCGTCCGCGAACTCGGCCATTGTTCCCGCTCGCACACCGTCGTGCAGATCGCCGTTCGGACGGGACGGCCACGCAAACTTCGGGTCGACGACCTGCCCCTTCTGCCACGTCTTTCCCTCGTCGTCGGAGATCACGCAAACCGAGCGCCACCGGGTCGGTCGTTCGAAGGTCACATGAGGCACTGCTGCCACGATGCGTCCCGAGCGCAGTTGGATGATGCTGCGCGTGCTTCCCGTGTAACCGTCGAGAACAAGTTGCGGCGGCAGCCAGGTGTTGCCCTCGTCAACGCTGCGTTGCACGTAGAGCGGCATTCTCGCCTTCGCCGCTTCAGGGCTGGTTAGCGGCCCGGTTCCCACAAATTCCGACTCGTTGGCGAAGGTCCACAGGAGCGTGCCATCGCGGGTACGAAGGAGCGCCGCATCGCCGCGTTTGTATGGTTTGCCGTCCACGGTCGCGGGCTGTCGCTTTGCCGACCAAGTCGCTCCCCGGTCTAGGCTGATCTGCACGTCGTCCTTGGACACGGTGAGGATGCCGCCATCGCGGAGATGAACGAAGGGGCCCACAAAGGAGACCGGAAGAGCGTTGGCCCGGTCATCCACAAAGATGGAGATCGTCTCCTTCCGATCCTTGACTTGCATTGACCGCATGCCGGTTGGCGGCGTATCGGCAGCCTGGGCCAGTGGTCCATGGGCCACAACGAATAGGGCCAATCCAAGAAGGGAACTGAATCTCTTGAGTATTGACATTTGCATTTCCTCGACATGTTCAACCATCGCAGCCGTGATGCAGGGCCACTATTTCTGCGCGGTAAAGCAGATGATTTTGTTCGAATGCAACGTATTGTTTTGCGGGCGAAGCGGTGGGCGGTGGGATTCTTGGGATCAGCGCTGTCGAGCGTCAGCAGGATGACCGCATCCTCACTAAGAATCGGCACGGCGGGAAAGAACTCAGCAGGGGCTCTTTTTTTCCAGAGTTGCTTGCCGGTCGCCTTGTCGAAGCAGTAGAGCGAGGTGCCAAACCCCGCGAAGTAAACGCGCTCGCCACGGATCGCCGCCACGGGCTTGGCAGCAGCATTGATTTGGCGCCAGCCGTTTTCGAGAACGCCGTCCGCCTGGTTCTCCCAGATCGTCTTACCGTCTGACAACCGCAATGCCTTGAACTTCGCGGAATCCTTGAGCGCCTCGGCGACATAGACGACGCCGTGCTCAACCAGGGGATGCCCATAGCCTGAGACCATCCAGCGCTCTTTTCCGTCGGCGACGTTCAAGGCGTGCAGCTTAAAATTCAGGCTGAAGAGCACGGTATCGCCCGCCACGATCATGTGACAGGAGTCATCCTTCAGTCCGCCCTCGTGAGCGAACTCCCACAGCACCGTCGGCTTCGCTCCCGCGGCGAGTCCCTAGCCGTTCGTCACGATGATGTCCTGAAAGGTCTTCGTCCCTTGGGGCGATTCCGCTCGAATTTCGGCGGCAATCGCAATCGCGAGCATCAGCGCGAGGAACGCGTTAGACAAAGCGGGTATGAATCATGAAGGTCTCCTGGCTGAATCCGAATCGATCACACCAATAGTTCTTTGAGCGGCCCGAACAGAGCCGGTTCATCCTTGAGCCCGTTCGGCAGATTGAACGTGTCGCGCGGTTGTCCCAGCGCGTGCAGCAAAGTGCAGTACAGGGCGTTGATGGCCGGGTTGGATCTCGGCGCCGTACCCCAAAAGGCATCCTCCTTGCTGGTTTCCTTGACGGGATAGGCAACATACTGGCCCGATTTTAGCTTGCCGCCGAGGTTGCCCACGAGCAAGAACGGCCAGTTTTCTCCCCCTGTGTGCTGACGATTGGCGCTGTCGCTGGTGAATACCAGAAGCGTGTTGTCGAGCATCGTCCCCTGGCCTTCGGGCGTGGCCTGGAGCTTGGCGAGGAGTTTTGCCGTTTGTTCCGAGAGGTAGCGGCGATACTTCGCGAGCACCTTGTGGCCCATGAGCTTCGTCTCGTTGTCGAAGCCGTTATGACCCAGCCCGTGGGTGTGCGTGTTAGTGATGCCGGAGTACGACGTGCCGAGCTTGCAGAGGCCGGAGGTAATCGTCACCACGTGGGTGAGGCCGGTGATCAGGGCCGCCGCGGCGATGTCGCATTGCAGGGCGAAGGTGTCGGTCATCAGCTCGACCGGCTTCGAAGGCATCTGCGGGGCGTGCTTCTTCAGCAGCCCGGCGTCGAACATCTTCGACAGTCGATCGTCGCGCTTGGTGAGCGACTCTACCGCTTCGAGGTGATAGTCCATCTGTTCCCGCTCGGGGCCGGCGAACTGCGACTTCATCCGCTTCACGTCGCCTGTGACGAAGTCGAGGAGATTCTTGCGGGCCGCGAAATCGTTGCGAGTGGCTCCCAAGCTGCCGAAGAGCGACTCGTAGGCGAGTTCGGGCCGGCACTGTGCCGCGATGGGCCTGTTCGCTCCCCACGCCGACGAAACGAGCGCCGCGGTCGTCGATTCCTTGCCTGCGGCGATGCCGAGCACCAGCAACGGGAAGACCCTGGGGTTCACCCGCGCTACAGCCGCGTCGATCGATTCGCCGACGATCGAGCGATGTTTGTCGCTCGACGGGAGCCCCGACAACGAGCGGAACCCGCCGCCGTGGTCCGGGGACAGGTGATAGCCTCGCAACCCCTGCACGATGGTCATCCGATCTTGAAACGGAGCGAACGGTTCGATGTCGTACGGGAGCTTCAATCCCTTCAACGGCAGCTGCTTCACCGTCTCCGTCCCCAGCGGTAAACCCACCGGCTGAATCCCCGTCTCGGCGAAGCCGTTATCGAAGAGTACGAACACGACTCGCTTCGGTGGGGTGTGGTTTCCCTCGACCTTGGCCGCGAGGGTCTTGAGCATCGGTGCGAAGAGGATCCCGCCCGCACCGGCGGAGACGCCCTTGAGAAGCTTGCGACGTGTGAGCATGATCGGTTCCCTTTGCTACTTGTTGGACTCGGTCAGTCGGGAGCGTGTGAGGAAGGCATCCGATGTCAGTAACGATGCGATCAGGGCGTTCATACTGCCTTGGTTATCCGCATAGGCACGGTGGGCCGCGACGAGCGTCGGTCCGTCCGCCGGCGCCTCGTTGCGGCCGAGGAAGAACCGGAATGCGTGACGCACGAACACCTGCTCGACATGCTCGGACGACGCGAGCTTGCGGATCAGGTCGAACGGGCCCGTTACGGGGCCGTCGAGCTTCGAGTCGCCGTTCCCTTCGATGACACCCGTGGTATCAAGCGGAGCGGAGGCGTAGAAGCGAACTTTGCCGAGCTTGTTCGTCTGTGTGCTCTTTGCGGTTGCCTCCGCGTCGAGAACCTGCTCGGCTGTGCGGAAGCGGCCGAAGTGGTCGAACTGCTCGAAGGGCAGGCCGAGCGGGTCCATCTGCTTGTGGCACTTCCAGCAGTATTCCTCGCGCGTGACGCGCATGCGCTCCCGCAGTGTGTGATGCGGTTCCTCGGGCAACTTCGCGTCGACCGTGATCGGCACATCCGGGACCCGGCCGCCGAGCAGTTTCTCGCGAATCCACCGACCGCGGTGGATCGCATGGTTATCGAAGTTCCCGGACTGCGCGACCAGCCAACTGGGATGAGTCAGGACTCCCATGCGGTGAGCGGCCGGCATGTCGTAGGGCCGATCGTCGTACCAGTCGCGGATAGTGAGGTTAATCTCGTAGATGGCCAGCGTGCCATCGGGAACGCCTGTTCCCGGAAAGCCGAACTTGCTCCGTCCGTCGTTGTTCAGGACGGTTTTCCCCGAACGAAGCGATTCCGCGAAATTTTTCATACTCGCGGCACCGCGGGTATTTCCTGTGAGCACGAATGTCTTGGGCGTCGTGAGAAGTTCCCGCAGGACCTGCTTATCCGAGGCAAGTACCCACTCGATGAGATGGTCCGTATCGCCGATGAAGTGGTCGGGGGCGTACGTCTGCTTCTTCAGGCCGTTCTCCTCGAGCGTTAGCTGGTCCTTGAAGACATCGCCGGCGGTGGTATAGCCAAAGTACTCTTGGAAGAAGCGGAGGATCCGCGGCTTGGCGATGCTGCGGTCGCGGAGAATGCGGTCGACCTGTTCCTTCACGCCCTCGCGTGAAGCGAGTTTGCCCTCGTCGGCAGCCTTCAGCAGGGCGGCGTCCGGCTCGCGGTCGGTGAGGGCATGGGCGATCGACCGCGCCAGCATACTTGCCGGCAGCGGCCCCCGCTGGGCACCTTCCGCGGGCGATTCGTCACGGTAAAGGACGTCGGGATGGAAGAGCACCGCGGTCACGAACTGTTCGGCTCCTTTCTCCGCGCCGAGTTCCTGCACCTGTTTGGTCAGGAACTCACCGTACTTGGTTCGTTCGTCCTTTGTGATGGGCCGATTCAGCACCCGGGCGAAGGTCGCCGTCACAACCGCTTCCACTTGCTGCGGTGTCGCCGAACCACCGGCTGTGAGCAGAGCATTCATCTCGGCGAACAACTGACGGTCCCGAGACCGTTCCACGATCCGCGCGGCGATCTTGGTGGCGTTGCGGAGGTGGAATTCCAGTTCCGCCTCGCCGACGCGATGAGCCGAGGCGTAGTCGCTGAAATCTCGCTGCATCGAAAGCTGCCAGGGGGCGGTGAGCTTGTCGGCTCCGTAGTTCCGGAAACCGAGGCCGAACTCGCGATTGATGCGATTGAAAAACTCTTCGTACGCCTGCCCTGTCAGCCGCCAGGGGCGGGCAGTCGTTGAGGCCACTCCTGCGGGCTGCCCCGAGAAGAGGAGCTGGTGGTCAATCGCGTTCCCCTGCGACGGGCTGAGTCGGCGAGCACTGTCCACGACGACCCCGGCTTTCGCGAGGGTCACCTCAAGTGAGGCGACCACCTGCTGCATCTCGGTGCTCGTCGGCTGCTTTGCATCCGCAGGCGGCATCTCGCCGCTCTCAAGTTGCGAGACCACACGCTGCCACACTTCCAGATCGGCCGGCTTCTGCGACACCTCGGAGAGCTTATGCAGCGACAGCTCTCCCTTCGGCTTGGGCTCTCCGTGGCAGCGGAGGCAGTATTGTTCGAGAAACTGTTTGACGTCGGCCGCCGCTGCCGGAGATGCGAAGGAGCCGATCGCAATCATCGCGAGCAGTGCTGCGAGTCGGTGAGTCCGTGTCGTGGTCATGGTGAAGTCTCGACAATAAAGGTCAGTCATCGATCTGCTCTAGGCATCTCCCAAAGAGAGAACACGCTGGCCGCCGTCGGTACGGCCTATTCGGCTCAGAGTTACTTCGCGCGGAGGTCGTAACAGTAAACGTCTACCTGCAGGATGAGTTCGGACTCGTCCGACTCCGCTTGTGTGAGCGCGACTTTCCGTGGGCGAACCCATGAGTCCTTGTCCGAAAGCCGGATGCGGGAGATCCGCAATTCCGGTTTGATGAGCGGGAGCTGGAAACGGAGCAGGGCTGACGGATATTGAGGCACAAACGGGGAAACCCTGCAACGGATCTAATATAAGCTGGAGCCTCTAAGCCACCGCGCCACCTCTCGACTCGACTGACAAACAGCTGGGACGGTTCTCTCCCAGGAATGAGCCACTTGCCTCTGCGGCCAACTCACGGTCTGCACGATCAGCCCATCGCAGCAGGTGCTCTTGTTGTTGTGTCGCAATGTCGGTCCGGTCGCCGTCACAATCTCCCGATCTTGGCAACCATCACCGGCTTATCGAACATCGAAAAGTGGATCAGCAGAGCGTTGCCGCGGCCATCGAAGTCCGGCAGGATGTTGAACCGTGTATAGGATCCACCGCCCCCACCGATATTGGTCGCGCCGGGATTCACAGTGCCCGGAGCTTCGGGGCCGAGATCGATTTCGCTCCAGACCCAGCGGCCGTTGGGATCGTAGACTCCGCCGGACATAGGCACGGCCAACTTGCGGATGACCGAGCGCGACTGGGCGTCTTTGATCGTCAGCCCCTGCTTCTGGATCTGGTCGGGATTGTACGCAAGGAAAGCCCGCGACGGATCGTGCCAGACGAGCCCCCAGGCGGCACCGGGCTGGCCATGCCCGCCGGCCGATTTGGGCCAGGTGTGATCGTGCTTCGGGAGGTTGTAGGCCCACTCGAAACCTCCGCCGTTGGTCGCCTTTTGCGACCATGCGGGCGGTGCCGCCGGCTTTGCCCCGGTAATGTCCGCGACCATAACGTCGTTCGTGCCAGACCACTTTCCGGTACCGCCATGGGCGCCCAGCAGGTGTACCCACAACGTGCGCGTGCCCCCGCCGGCAGCAGGGACGTGCCCGATGGCGCTGATCGCGGAGGCGTTTTTCGTCAGAGTCGGCTTTGCCTCACTGAAGTAGGTGTGTGAGCCGTCCGTGGTGTTCACCGCCCAGAACGATCGTGTTGAGGCTCCGATGTACCAGATCAGCCCCGTCCTCCGGTCAATGGCGGCTGTGCCGAACGCGAAAGACGATGAGACCGACGCCGAGATGGGCACATCATGGATAGGGCCGACGTAGCCCCACGGCCCGAGTTTGCCCTGTTCCCACTCCTTCTTGACCGTCTCGTTCTTCAGGCCGGCGAGATCCAGGTACAGTTTCGCCGCGCTGCTCGGCCCGCTGCCGGAATTCCAGGAATTGTGGAAGGCGAACCAAACCTTGCCATTCGCGTAGTGGTAGTGCGAGCAAGTGTGAGCCGTCTTCGGGCGCCGTCCCGTTGCTGCCAATTTGCCCAGGTCGGGATTCGGATCCGAGTACAGGAGGTCGGGATGAGGCCCATCCGGGCCACCGACGCCATCGTTCAGATAGCCGGGTACTCTCCGCCCGCCATACTTCGCGGCACCCGACGAAAACCCAAACTGGTTTCCGTTCCGGTCATAGATCCGGTCGTCGAACCCGTCCGGTTTGCGAACCGGCGGCCCTGCGGTACCCTCCGGAGGCGAAGTGTAGGCGTCGATGTACCGCGTCCGGTTGTTGTCAGTGTCGTTGCGGTACACCGGGGTGGGGTGCGCGATCAAGGCCCACGACGGCTTGTCGCTACCCAGCGACAACGCCCAGGCATCGTTGGATTGGCGCGCGGCGTGGCCGCCATTGAGCACCAGCAACAGTTCGTTGTCGTCCGGGTTCACGCACGCGCCGTTCCACGCCCGAGATAGATCCTGGAAGTTGGATTTGGTCCCATACGGGCATGGGCGCGGTACGTCTGCGATCATGGTGCCTTGCTGCCAGGGCGCCGTCCCCGCTGGTCCCATGACCACTGGCGTCCACTTGTTGGGTGGCAACTCGGCGAACCATTGCGGGGCGCTCGGCTTGGCCGGCACCGGATCGGCGGCCGAGAGCAGCGAAGTGGAGAGCACCAGGCACAAAACAAGAACATCAGCCAGTCGTGGAATCATGGACGTTTCTCTCGCTGGGCAGGGCTATTTGCCCCCGCCTCCGAATTCGCCAAACGGGTAGTCGTACGTGGAACAGTGCGCGCGGAGCAGATCCTGCAGAATCTTCACAGTGGACGCGTGGGCCGGATCCTTGAAAAGGTTCTGTTTCTCGTCCGGATCGGCCTGGAGGTCGAACAGCAGGTCCGTCTGCCCATCATACGCCTTCTCGCGCGTTGCCGGATAACCCTTCACATCGCGCACGGCGATGTACTTCCAGCGGTTGGTTCGTACTGCTCGCGCTGCTCCGAACTCGATGTAATTCACCTTCCTCGATACGGAGGGCTTATCGGTCAAGGCCGGCAGAAAACTCTGTCCGTCGCACTTCGCCCCCACGGGCATCGGCACCCCGCAGATCTCGAGGATCGTCGGCAGGTAGTCGATGTTCATCGTCACGGCGTCGGCCACTGTGCCCGCGTGAACACCGCCCCCCGGCCAACTCACGATCTGCGCAATGTGCCCGTCGTAGCAGGTACTCTTGTTGTTATCGCCGCCGCCCGTGGCCGGCGCGTTGTCGGTGGCGTAGAAGACCGCGGTGCGCTCGCGCAAACCCAGTTGATCGATGGTTCCGAGTAGCCGGCCGGTCTCCTCGTCCAGCCAAGTGGTCATAGCATCCTTGATCTTGCCGCCCCTGGGCTCGACCAGCTTCTGGTACTTGTCGGGTGCCTCGAAGGGACCGTGCGTCAAGGTGGTGAAGACGAACAACGCGAAAGGCCGCTCCTGGTTCTCCTGCACGAACTTGATCGCCGAGTCGAAGGCTTTCGTCTGCTCCTGGAGGTGGATGCCGCGGTTGGCGTCGTAACCATGGACGCTCTCCATGAACGTAAAGCCGATGGCTTCGAGCTGGGCTTCAATGGTCACCTTGGCCCCGCCGGTACCCCGGATGTCATTGACCTTGAAGTGTATCTTCCCGACGATCCCAGTCTGATAGCCGGCGGCCTTGAGGATGCCGGCCACGGTTGGTTGTGTGGATGGGAAGTAGCACTTTTCGTTGCACGGAGCCTCCAGAAAGCGGCTGAGGTATCTTCCGGTCAGCAGATTGGCGCGCGAAGGGCCGCAGACCGGACATGTGACCATGGCATTGCTGAATCGCGTGCCGCGCGCGGCCAGCGCATCGACGTTGGGCGTGATGGCCTGCATGTTGCCGTAGCAGCCGAAATCGCCGATGCGCTGGTCGTCGGTCAGGATGAAGACGACATTGGGCTTGGGTTTGGGCGCGGCCGGCAGGCGCGACGGATACGGGCCGAGGACCAAGGCGAGGATGCCGCCCAGCACTGCGCCGGTCTTCAGGAATCGCCGACGGGAGAACTCGTTCATCACCAGTTCCTTGACTTGGATTACGCCGATCGCGCCTTTGTTTTCCAACCCAGCTGAGTGTCATGACATTCTGCACTTTCGTGCGCGACTTCTCGCCATTTTAGCCGATCCGGGCCGGCGATTGCCATCCGCCCGGTTGCTCTGCGGGTGGGGGCAATCATGATCGGGTGATGGCTACCGTAATTCGCACGCAGCGTCGTTACGATCACCGTCTCCGGAATCTGGTCCGCACCACGCAGGATGTCCCCTGCGCCGTTCAACGAGCCGTCCCGCGCTCGACGGCCCGAGGCCGGCTGACGAAACCGGACGCCCCCGTTGTGACCGTCGATGCGGTCGACATGGACGCGTCTCAGCTGCAACGGGAAGTGTTGCAGCTACGCCGACGTATTCAGAAGCTGACGGCGCTATTGCGGGTGTTGTCGAACCCATCGACGGCCAATCTTTCGACGTGGCGTTGAAGCCCCCGCCGATGGGTATGTGCCACGGGCGGCCGGTTTGAATGTAGTGCCCGGCGCCGCTGTGGTCGTTGTACGGATGCGACATCGTCCGGACGACGCAAAACTTGCCGGACATTCCGGCTAGCTTCGGCAGATGTTCGCAAATTTGCAACTCGGGCGTCCGCGAAGCGATCGGGCGGAATGGGCCCCGCAACGTGCTCGGGGCGTCGGGCTTCATGTCAAACGTTTCTAGCTGGCTCGGCCCTTGTTTAAGGACTAGGGCTCCTAAAACGCTAGACAGGACAACCTGGACAAGCGCGCCACGGCAAACCATCTGAGCCAAGTCGAAGATCAAGACCGGGGTGCTTCAAAGCTCGAAAACAGTCCGGGCCGGAACCCTGAACCCCGAACCCTGAACGTGGGCAAAAACTCCTCCGAAACTGGCTACTGACAACTGGCTACTGACAACTTCCTTCAACCTACCGCAATCGCCGGTCCTGTCGCCGAAATTCCGCCGCCAGGAGGTCTTCCAGAAACGCCAGCCGGTCGGCGGCCGGCGGCGGCTCAATCCCCATTTTGCGGGCCAGCGCCCCCAACAGCCGGTCGACGAACATCCGTCGCTGTTCTTCCGTCAGTTTTTCCCAGCGATTCAGTAGCTGCTCGACCGCCTCGAAATCCGTCGGCTTCAAGGCCGCGAGTTTGCCGTAATCGAAGCGGAAGCGGGCTTCGGCCGCGTTTCGCTCGGAGAGCTCGTTCCGGACGGGGCTCAGCTCGGTCGGCTCCTCGGAAATCACGACCGTTCCGGCCGCCAGGTCCCCCAGCCGCTGCGATCGCTTGTTCAACAGCGGCACCAGCCACATGATCGGGATATTATCGACGATCCGCAGGATGTTGCGCAGCAGCACGCCCGACGGCTCGAGCACGAAACCCTCGACCTTCACGACGCGGATCTTGCAGGCCCGTTTCCCCGGCGTCTGCCCCCGCATCAGAATCTCGCAGAGGCTGAAGTAGACGAAGTTCCCCAGGCTGAAAATCAACAGCCCGATCCCCATAAAATAGAACGCCACGACTTCGGGATCGCCGCCGCCGGCCTCCTGGAGCATCTTCCCAATCTGTTCGAACCAGTGCTCAAAAATCTTGGCCAGCGCCGCGGCCACGAGCGTCAGCAGCAGGAACACCACGAACATGCCGACATAGAGTATGATGCCGTCGAGAAACCAGGCGATGAACCGCGTCCCCAGCCCGGCAGGCCGATACTCGATCCGGACGTTTTCCGGCGTTTCGTAATGCAACGATTCGGTCATGAAGTATCCGCCGCCCCCGGGTACCGCCGCCGGCCGAACGGCTGACGATGAGCTACTGGCAACTGGCTACTGACTACTGACAACTGGCTACTAGCTACTAGCTACTGACAACTGACAACTGACAACTGACAACTAACCTCCGCACTAGCATGAGCAGTTTCGTCGGACGGAACAAGCCTGCCTGGGACGAGTTGGAATCGCTCGTTCGCAAGGCGCGCAAAAACGCCGGGGCGATGACACCCGCGGAACTCGCCCGAATCGACGTGCTCTACCGGCGGACGACGGTCCATCTGGCTCAGGTCGCCACGCGTTCCAACGACAGGAAGCTGCTCGGCTACCTGAACGACCTGACAGTTTCCGCGCACAGCCTGATCTACGTCGCCCCGCGGCGTTCCATGTTCGCCGGCCTGCGGGATTTCATCGTCGAAGGTTTCGCCCGCTCGATCGCCCGCAACGGACGGGTCCACGCCCTGGCGGCCGCCCTCCTGATCGGCGGCGCCCTGTTCGGCTACTTCGCCTCGATAGTCGACGTGCAAACGGCCTACGCCCTGGGATCTTCCGACGACCCGCGCCGACCCGGCTCCACCACCGATCAATTGCTCACGTTCCTTCGCGACGGACGCGAGCAAGCCGGCGGCGAGAAATTCCTCTTCGCGTCGTTCCTGTTTCAAAACAACTTCAAAGTCGCCGTCATGGCGCTGGCGACCGGTTTCTTGGCCGGCGTGCCGACCGTCATTCTCACTTTCTACAACGGGATGCTGCTCGGCGTATTCATCGCCATCCACCACCGGGCGGGCATCTACGCCGAGGTCTGGGCCTGGCTTCTGCCGCACGGCATCACGGAACTGGGCGCCATCGTCTTAGCGAGCGGCGTCGGACTTCTATTCGGTCGAGCCGTGCTCGCACCCGGCTTACAAACCCGGATGGACGCGATCCGCTCGGCCGGCCAGGAGGCGGTGGGGGTCCTGCTCGGCGCGTTCTTCATGCTGGTGGCGGCGGCGATTATCGAAAGCTATGTGCGGCAGAGCCACCTCTCGACGGTGGCGCGGCTGGCCTTCGCCGCCGGAACGGCCCTCTTCTGGGCACTCCTAATCGGCTACGGCGCCGTCCTCGAACGAGCCGCCCGCCGAGTCGCCCCGGAAACCACCACAACGGCGGGCTTCCTTCCCGTGAAGCAACTGTAGGCAGACATCGCCTTGAATACGTTGCCCAAGAGCTACGCGAAGGCAGGGAAATGTAAAATGTAAAATGTAAATTTCAAAATGAAAAATCACGAAGCGCTTCCGTCATTTTAACTTTTTCATTTTACATTTTACATTTTACATTTCCCCCGTCCCGGTTCTGTATTGTCGCAGCCGTCGCCGACGAGACCATCGTCGACAACTCGCACGCCCCCAATCCGCCGCTCAGGCCAGGTTTCTCTGCCGCAATTCGATGAATTGGTTCACCAGCGGCACCGTCAATTGGTTCGGCTCGATATCGAGCACGTGCACGCCCGCGTGCCGCAGCGTCTGCACCGCCTGCTCGCGCTCGCGCAGTAGCCGATACACCACGGCTTGCCGGGCCCCGTCGAGCATCGTCACCACCGGTTCCTTCAGCACCCGGCTGAGCGCGGGCGTCCGCAGTGCCGCGAACAACACCACGTGCCGGCGGGCCAGCATCCCGAGCGACGAGCGAAACTGCTCGGAGGTCTCCACGTCGACCACGTCGGAAATCACCACCACCAGCGAGCGTTTGCTCTGTCGCGTTTGCAGGGTCGAGAACATCGGTCCGAAGTCCGACTCCAAAAATTCCGACTGCGCGGCGAACACCCCTTCGGTCAGCGATTTGAGATACGGCAAGCCGGTCACCGGCGGCAGATAGGTCCGCAGCCGATCGTCGTAAGTCGCCATGCCGCACCGGTCGCCGCTTTTCAGCGCCGTGCGAGCGAGGATCAACGCCGCGTCGACGGCCCGGTCGAGCTTCGTCCCCCGCTCCGTCTCGCTCCCCATCAGGCGGCCGCAATCGACCACGATCATCACGTCGCGATGCTGCTCGATCTGAAACCGCCTTACAATCGGCCGCCCGTGCCGGGCCGTGGCTCGCCAGTCGATCCGCCGCGGATCGTCGCCGTCGCGAAATTCGGTCAGCGATTCGAATTCCGTGCCGGTCCCGTGCCGGCGAGTCCTGACCGGTTTGTCGGACAGGATAATTTCGGCACCCTTATCCTTGAGCAGTTCCTCGCGCGAGGCGAACTGCTCGGGCAAAATCCGGATAACACCGTCGGCCCGGTACTCCCGCTGCGCGTCGATCCAACCGCCGCGTCCCCGCAGGCGAATCCACACCGGGCCGAACCGGTGCCGGCCGCGGCGGACGATGCGAAACGTTTGCGTGAGCACGGTCCGGCCGCCGTGCAGTGTGAAGGGTACGGCCGTAAACCGCGGTTCGGCGTCGGCCGGTACCACATCGCGTAATTCCCCTTCGGCCGCAGCCGCAGCCAGGCAGGTCACTTCCCACGTCACGGTAAACGGCAAGCCGCGGCCGCTCATCACCGGCAATGTCCGCCTGACTTCGACGTCGCCCAACAGGCGGCGAACATCGCGGCCCTCGCGAACCGCGACGACGGCCAAGCCCGTCGCGACGGCGAGCGAGGCCCAAAACAACGGCGACCACAGCAGCACAAAATACATCAATGCCGCCGCGAGCAGCCCGGCCGCCGCGGCAATCAGCCGCCGGCCCGGGCGAAACCGGGCCCGCCCCGCATGCGCGGCCGGCGACGTTTCGACTTCCGGCGCGGCGTCGTCCTCCAACCCGCCGGCCAGGCCGCCTGCCGCCCCGGCACCGGCCGGCGACGGCTTCTTACGCGCAAGTTTGTTTCCCGGCTTGTTCACGTCGTTAACGCGGCACCGCCACGCCTTCGAGGGTTCGGGCCAAAATCTCGTCGCTGGTCGTCCCCTCCAGCTCGGCCGTCGGCGAGAGCACCACTCGGTGCCGCAGCGCCGGGACGAACGCCGTTTGGATATCGTCGGGAGTGACGAAATCGCGTCCTTGGAAGCGAGCCAGGCTCTTGGCTCCGGTCAGCAGCATCAGCCCCGAGCGGGGGCTCGCGCCGACGGCCAGCGAATCGTCGTTGCGAGTCGCCCCGAGCAGCTGCTGCACGTACTCGACGACCTCGTCGCGAATGTGCGTCTCGCGAATCGTTTGCCGGGCCGCCAAGAGATCGCCCGGTGCGATCACCGGCTGGACGCCCATTCGCTTGGGGTCGGAGAGTCCGCCCGTGGCGTGGTGTTCGCGGAGCACCCGCCGCTCTTCGGCCGGCGGCGGATATTCGACGATCACCTTGAACATGAACCGGTCCAACTGCGCCAACGGCAGCGGGTAGGTCCCTTCCTGTTCGATCGGGTTCTGCGTCGCAAACACGATGAACGGCTCCGGCAAACGGTGCGTGGTTCCGTCGTGCGTAACATTCAGCTCCTGCATCGACTCCAACAGCGCCGACTGCGTCCGGGCGGAGGCCCGGTTGACTTCGTCGGCCAGAAGAAAATTCGTAAATACCGGTCCCTTACGAAACTCAAACGTCTGCGTATCGGGCCGGTAAATCGAAGCGCCGGTGATGTCGTTGGGGAGCATGTCGGGCGTCATCTGGATGCGGCGGTACTCCATGCTGAGCGCCGCGGCGATCGTCCGCACGAGCAGGGTCTTGGCCACGCCCGGCGGCCCTTCCAACAGCACGTGGCCGCCGCTGAACAGCGCGGCCAGCGCGAATTCGACCGCTTCATCCTGACCGAAAATCACCTTGGCGATCTCGGCCCGCAACAATTGGTGGAGTGCGTCTAAAGACAAGTTGAAATACCTTCCAAGGCTACGAGCGCTTCGGATTCGGAACAACGGCGACCCCGGGCAATGGCGGCATCGGCCAGCCGCATCGCCTCGGCAAAACGGCGGGCTTCTCCCGGCGCGCGGCGGGCGAGCGCCGCCTCAACCCGCTCGACGTCGGCATGCCCCGGCGGCAGGCCCGTACGCTGGGCCAGCGCGCGGAGCACGCCGGCACGGACTTCCGTCAGAATGAAGATACGGCTCCCTCCCGCGCGATGGAAGAACCGCGACATGGCTTCCACGTATTCGGTGATCGTCCGCCGCGACCGGGCCCGCGATTCGAGCGGCGGACGATCACCGAATACG
>Ga0163153_10004333_pt1 | contig 17960 bp, 15 predicted proteins | sample OliLakLV19MP6IB1_FD_148629 | JGI IMG/M metagenome (GOLD analysis project Ga0163153, IMG submission 148629) | Freshwater microbial mat bacterial communities from Lake Vanda, McMurdo Dry Valleys, Antarctica - Oligotrophic Lake LV.19.MP6.IB-1 | ecosystem: Environmental > Aquatic > Freshwater >... | reverse complement strand
CGGGGCCGGGGGCCGGATCGGGTTGGTTGTGAGTGTTGGGGATCATGCCGCCCTCCCTTCGGCGGAAGGGGCGACACATGCCTCAACGCGGCGCACCTTGAACGCGTCATCGCCGAACTCACGGATGAGGAACCCAGTGAACACGCGAACCAGCGCCTCACCGGCGTCGGTGGTGCCGTCGACGATGATCGCGTTACGCGGCTCGTCAACGTGGTAGGAGGTCTGCAGGCGGACTGCGGCCTGTCCCAGCAGCCCCTCGACTGCGACCATCGCCAGGTGCAGGCTCATCTCGGCCTCTAGCAAAGGCACCTCGGCTTCGAGCTCAAATCTGTAAACGCCGCCGTTCATGTCAGGCTCCTTGTTGGCTCACCATGAGCCGTCTCTGCTTACCTATGCCGTGCATGCGCGAGCTGTCCGGCGGGGTCACGATTTCTCGAAGCCGCCATCTTCGAAGCGGCGGCGCATGCACTCGATGTGTTTGGCCAGATCCCGGCGAGAGAGGTTCATGTCAGTGGCGACGCCGACGACGGAGCGGTGTTGGAGTCGCGCGAAGATCTCGCGCAGGGGCGCGGGCAAGGAGGCCGCGATCACCTGGAGCGCTTCGTGATCTTCAGCAGACCGGCTTTCGCCTTGATGCTTCGCTGTAATGCCTTCCCGCACCGATTCGGGAAGCAGGTTGCTCAGCGCGGTCGGGTGCCCGTCCTCGCCAACGACGGTGACGTCGATGGAACGAAGCGTGAAGCCGCCGGCACGTTTATGACGACCGCGATCGCGCAGCGCCATCGCGATCCACTTGTCGACCAGACGAGCGATGAACGTGGTCGCCGCGCCACGATCGGGGTCGTAGGCCCCGCTGTGCTCGTGAAGGTAGAGCAGCATGTCCTGGCGGATGTCGGGCACATCGGCGCGGCGGAACCCCGCCTTACCGACAAGCTGCGGCGCCTTGATCCTGATGAGTTGCTGCGCGTACGGGTGAAGGGATAACGACCGGTCCGGAGAAACGCCCATCGGGCCTCCGGCGGCCCGAGGGGGAGGACCCGATCAGATCAAGGCGAGTGCGGATTCTGTGCTGCGGCACATGCCGCAGACGCCGGTACAGATGCGACTCGTGACTGCCGGGTTATGGCCTCGATGGCCGCCGGACAGTCCGCCCGGTGTCGCACTCTGGAAGTTTGCGCGCGAGCGGGGCGACGCCCGCCGCGTTACTCAACATCTTCATTTACAGCCGGTTGCGCCTCGGCGATTGCCTTCCCATGTTTGTCGCGGGGTTGCGACGCGGCACCGCGCACGACCGAGGCGCTGTTCTTGCAGTTCAGCACGGCGGCCGCGCCGCCGGCCCGGCCGAGTGCTCGCGAGACCTTGTCCTTGTTTACATCCCCCTCGGTCTCCTGCGACAGAAACGCGGCCGCGCTTCGGACCGAGCCGCAGTGGCGATATGCAGCGATGTAGGCATCATCGTTCAACGCGGATTTCAGTTCCGCCTTTACTTGCTGACGAATCATCCGCCTGAGTTCGTCAATCGTGAGCATCGGCGTGGGCGCTGATGCCGCCAATGCATCCGCGTCGTGGATCGCGGCGGCGATCTCCAGCGTCTCGACCTCAATGTGCCCACCCACGAGTGAAGCCACATGCGAAAGCATGAGTGTCGGCGGCACAGTTCGCCAGAAACCCTCCGGGGGCCGGCGCAGCGGAACAAACACGATTGGCTTTCGGCTGCGGACCAGCGTGGCTCGAACCGTCGGGCCATCGTTCCAGTCAAGACCGCGCGCCAATAGCACATCGCGCGATGCGCCTTGCCAGTTCGTTCGGCCAAGCCGCCAGAGGCGACCCGGCAGCAGCACGCTGCACTTGCCCGTCAAAGCGAGGATGCGGGCGAGCTCCGTTGTCAACGCCGCGTAGTCGACCATCCACTGGCGGCGCGCTTCCGGTGGCACCTCCGCGCGCAGCGTGACCGGGCACGGTATGGCGTAGCGCGTGCGGCCGCCCGGACCCGTAGATGCCAACACTTCTTCAACATGCTCACCGCATTCCGGGCACAGGACGCTGTCGGCATCCTCGCCTTGGCGCAGCACACCCAGATCAACCAGTTGCTGGTGAACGCCCGCCGGCCAGATCACCACGACGTGGGCCGCGACGATCGAGTCGGGGGCGTCCACCAGCGGCCAGAGCATTTGCAGTGGATCAATCATGGAGAATCTCCCAGCGACGAATGAGGCGCTCGGCCACGATCCGCACGTCATCCGGTTTGCTCTTCAGGTCGCACGAGTTGGGGCAGTTGACGTTGAAGGTCATCGTCTTGCCCTTGCGATGCCCGTCGCTCATGAACACCAGTTGAATGCTGGCCTGAGCGACAGATACCTGCGACCGATCGAGCTTGTAGGCACCCAAGAGGGTGTCGATCGCAACTTGCACCTCGCGGCGCGTCGATCCCTCGGTGAACTTCAGCTCGAGGTACTCCAGCGTCGGCACATAAACCTTCGGCACCAGGCGGTATCGCCGAGGTCGCACGGCTGACACGCGATCGCCGTCGTCGGTCGTGAATGCGAACGCGGGGTCGAGAAGGTGGTCCATCTGGAACGACGGCCGCACCGGATCGTCGTCGGCCACGTCGATCCCCATCACCGCCTTGCAGAACGCCTTGCGCAGCGGCATCTGCACCTTCTTGCCGCCGCGCGCAATAATCTCCACCGCGCCCTCGCCCGGCGTGAAGATGAAGACGTTGGAGAACGTGTAGCTCTCCTCGCGCGGCGTGAGATTGCCTTCCGCATCGAAGGTGAGGAGCTTGTCCGGCCAGTCAGGCAGGTACGCGAAGAACACCTCCTCGCCGCCGGGCCGCTGATGGCGATGCACGCGACACCGCTCCCCGCGCAGCTCCTTCTCCCAGTAGAAGGCGCGCACCTCCTCCTCCAGCGCCTTGATCTTCGCGTCCGTCACTTCGATCTTCTCTTTCGGCAGACTGTTCCACCGGTTGGCGTACTGCCCGCCGCGCAGCGCCTCGGCCCGCGCGTAGATGGCGGCCTCATCAAACGCATCCCGCTCTTCGAGATACGCCCACAGCGCCTTGTCTGCCGCGCTCTTCAGCGCCGACATTTCCACAAGCCGGTCGGCCGAGCGCCACCCGATCGCTTCCATCAGCACCTTCAGGCCGCGGGCGTCGGACAGTTCGTTGACGTCCTGGAGGATCACCTGGAAGTGCCTCCGCGCGTCGGCCATGTGCTCCCATGCCGCGACGATCGGCTCCAGGTCGCGCCGGCCCAGGGCGTCCCACGCGATGTCCTTCATCGCCTCCTGCTCGGCGAACAGACGGCGCAGAAGGCCATTGTCGTGCAGCTTGAGCTGCTTCCTCAGATCAAACGGTTTGGCCATGATTGGCCTCCTTGCACAAGGGCGTCCACGTAAATTGAACGGTAAACGCCGGGTCCAGAAAAACAACCCGCCGTTCACGTGAACAGCGACGGTTCTTTTTTGCGAAGCAAGAGCTGCATGGTTTCGAGGCGGATGCGCATCGCATCGGGCGAGACCTCGAATGTCTGTGCCAGCGGCCGCGCGACGTGCTCCAGCAGCATGTTGTCGATGGCGTCGTCACCTGACTTGAACCCGCCGCGGCGCAAGACTTCCGCCGTGAGGATCTGTTGTCGTCGGGTCTGCAGGTCTTCGAGATAGACCGGGTCCATGCTTCCCTGCGTCTGGTGCCACGCCCGCTTCACCATCTCGCGCGGCATCAGCACGCAGCTCGCCAGGCGGTTGGCCTGATACTCCTTCTTGTCCGTCTGTGTCGAGCGGAGCACATGGTCCGGCGCTGCCTTTCCTGATGACAGCAACATGGGTTGATTCGCCCGGTGAAGGTACAAGTGCCGATGCAATCGCCAGTGCGCGAGCTCGTGTGCCAGCGTGAACCGGTAGCGCCCGCGCATCGCCGGGAAGTCCTCCGGCACCAGGCTCTGGTCGATGACGATCCTCTTGTCGTTGAAATAGATCGCCCCCAGTACGTCGCCTTCGGGGTATTCCGCCCGCAGGTCACTGAACTCCACCACCAGCTTAAAGTGCTTCTCGACAATGTCGTCGATGGGCACCGGCGGGGCGGTCACCTGCGCATGCGCGCTACCGAACTCAGCCAGCAGCAGCGCGGCTTCATCCTCGAACGCTTGCGGGGTGAGGAATGGCAGATCGGATTTGGGTTTGGTGAATCGCCGGGCCATGACCTATTTGCCCTCCTTCTTCATCCGTTCAGCGTCGGCGCGCAGCTTGCGGAGCTGATCGGACGTCAACCCCTGCATGGCGCGGAGCATGTCGGGAAACTCTGGCCTCTCCTGAATGATCCCCGGCAGGTCTTCAGTCAACCGCCCGGCCAGCGAGGTCCAATCGTCCACGCTCTCGCCGAGAATCTCGGCCATGCGCTTCACGCGATCGGCGGTCGGCGGGGCCACGTTGTTCTGCTCGACCTGCGACAGGTACGTCGGACTGACGCCCACGAGCTGCGCGAACTTGCGCAGGCTGTAGCCTTTTTCCATCCGCTTTTCGCGGAGTAGTTGTCCAAACGGTTGTCTCTTTGATTGTTTCATGTTCATTAAGCTGTACTTTGACGTCTTTCCACAAAATGACTCACTTTAGCCCGTTGCAAGAGCTTCAAGAAACGCCTCTCGTCTCAGGGCATCGAGCGTTCGTTCAGCGCGAGACACCAGTTGCTGCGCTGAATTGCGCACAGCCTCTAGCCGCCTGCATACTAAAGCGAATTCACGTTGAATTTCGATCTTTTTTGGCACGGGTATTGGAATGTCGGCCAACTGGTTGTAATACAACCGGAAGCGCACGCTGCCCTTTGTCTTCTTGTTGATCTCGTGCTTGCCAATTTCACTGCGTAGGTAGTGAAACACATACTCGGGAAGAACGCTGTCCGTGCATCGAAAGACCACGTAGTCAGGACTGGTGACGCCTTTATCATCGTCCGTCAGCGCGACGCCTACAGAGCCGATGTTGATTCGCATCGGGTTGTATGCGAGATAACCAACATCGATGATTTTGTACCTACCGGTATTCTTGCCAATATCAGCCTTCGGCTTGCATAGGCCATTAGCACTCGATACACCAATTAATCGAGTCTTACGAGAGTAGTTATCTCCGATCCGGTCATCACACTCGACAGTCAAATCCCCCAACCGCTGCAAAGGTGCGGATCGGAGTCGTTGGGTCACCTTCCGAAACTCGTCGCGTAGCGCCGCCGCTTCAGTCTCAAGGTCGCGGAATGTAGATGCCAAGATTTTAAGCGAACGGTCTGTGGAATCGATCTCGTCAAGCTTGATCTTGGGATTCTTGATGTCGAGGTTGCGCGAGTCATCAAGCGTGCCAATGTCCACCAGCCAAGAGTGATCTGATTCCTCTCGTTCATGAATCGTATCGAGAAACGGTGCAAGCCATTCAAAACGAAGTGGCTTAGTTTTGCTGAGGTTATAACCATCGGGTATGGCGGGTTCACAGTAGAGAATCGAACGAGTTGGACCTGATCTATCGAAGAAGACAATGTTTGTCTTGATGTCTGTGTAGGGCGCAAACACATTGTGTGGCAAACGGACGATGGCCGAGATACAAAAGTCACTTAGCAGTTCAGCGCGGACTCGTGCGGCTACGCCGGGCGCGGAAAGGAGACCATTAGGGACAACAACAGCTGCGCGCCCTCCAGGGCTGCCGCGCCGCAGTTTTCGCATGATCAGTTGAAGAAACAGTATTGCAGTTTCACTGGTCTGCTTGTCGGCCGGAAAATTGCCCCGAATGCCCGCCTCTTCCTCACCGCCGAACGGCGGATTAGTCAGGATCACATCTACGCGATCCTTCTCTCCCAACTCGGTGATCTTTACTGCCAGGCTATTGCCGTACCCGATTGCGGGGGCATCGAGGCCGTGGAGCAACAGATTCATCTGCGACAGCATGTAAGGAAGAGGTTTGGCCTCGCCGCCGCGGATGCTCCTCTCCTGCAATACGTTGCGATCTTGGACCGTCTTGCATTGCTTTTCAAGATGAGCAAATGTCTCAGCGAGAAAGCCGCCGGTGCCGCACGCGGGGTCGAGAACTACCTCGCCCAACTGCGGATCGATGACGGTGACCATGAACTGAATCACCGGGCGCGGCGTGTAGAACTCGCCCGAGTCGCCGGCTGCGTCGCGCATCTCGCGGAGCATGGACTCATACAGCCGGGCCAGCGTGTGGATCTCTTCGGATGAATCGAAGTGGATGCCGTCGACAAGGTTGACCACGTCGCGCATGAGGTAGCCGGAGATCATGCGGTTGATAACGCCGTCGAATACTGTGGCAATGACATCGCGCCGGCGGTCGCCGTTCGTCGATTGCAGGCCGCGCAGGTAAGCGAGCAGGCCGGGACCGCGCTTGCCATCGGGGCGGGTCGCCTCGTCCTGATTGACGAAGGCGATCAGTTCATCGCCGGTGATGCCATCCTTGTTCGCAGCCCAATCGCGCCACCGATACGGAGCATCGACGGCGGATTTGTACTTCTTGCCGCCGATGCCGGCGCGCGTTTCCTCCAGCTTCTCGCGGTCGTCGAGAAACTTCAGGAACATGATCCAGGTCAGCAAGGGGAGGCGGTCCAGGTCTCCGTTGAGCCCCTTGTCCTTTCTCATGATGTCGCGTGCTGACTTGATGAGGCTCGACAATTGCTGCGCCGTGGTTTTGGGGGTTTCGATTTTCTTGGTCTTCGTTTTCGCCATTGCGATATTCACTCTTAACATTGGGGTCCATCGATGTGGTCAAAGCAAAGGCCATGTGCCCCAGTTTTCCAGCAAATGTGTCAGCACTTGTCCCGAGCATGTTGCAGCACCGGTGTTAATTCGAATGCTGATGTAAAGTTGTCGCCATGCCACACCTTTCACCATCGCGTGCGTGCCCATGTTATGGGCTTGCACGTAGTTTGCGAGGACTTGGCGACTCACGACGACATATCGCCAACCTAAGGCCACGCGCAGCGCAAACACAAAATGTAAGTCCGGGTTCAAGGGCGTTGTGATCGCGGTCTGACGAATCCTGAACTGTCCGGATAACACATGCGGTCCAACTCGCGCGATGCTCGTTTTCACCTGAATGCGCCACATAGCGCCTGTCGCATCATTCACTACAAAAAGGTCGTCGCCGATGTCCATTTCGGGCATCGCTACGTTGTAGCCCCGCAATGCCAGCTCACCCATCACAGCGAGGTGGCCAGCTTTTCCGACATATGAAGAACCGGGCATATAGATAGTCTCCTAGCGTCACGCCGCCTCATAGAGCAAGGATTGAAGTTGGTTGACCGCCTGACGCAGAAGCGCGGCGTTGCCGAATTTGGCGGCGATCTCGATCACGTTTCCGTGCGCATTAATCGGCGGAAGTTCCAAAACATCGGGCACGACGAACTGCGCAGTGCCATGCTCGGTGTACTTATCGAGCAGGTCGTTGAGAATCTGCCGCGCCTCCGGTCCGTACTGTTCAAAGAAGTCCGGCCGCTCGGCGCGGAGCCGCTGGGCACGCTCACGCCGGGTGCGAAGCGGCGCATTGAAGGCCAAGTGACAAAGCAGGTCGAGCGGATCGGCATCGGGTTGGTTGGCGGTCTCGGCCAGGTGGTCAAAGTCGATGCCGCGCTCTTCCAACTGGTCGATGATCGCCCGGCGCCTTTCCGGGTCGGCCCATTGACCCCGCAATTCAGCGGCGTTGCGATATAGCGTGCGGACCTTGTCGGCGGTGTAGTCGGTGAACTGCACGACACGGAGTTGGTTGCCATCCGGGTCGAGCTCGTACACCAGGTGGGCCGCCACATCGACCCGGCCGCCGTCAACGTAAAACTTGCGCCGCGGCTCATCGTCGACGTCGGGCGGCAGGCCTTCGGGGTCTTGGTTGTCTTCGACTTCTTCCTCGGGCGTGACCACGGTTTCTTCGCTGGTCGGCTCGCCGTTCTCGTCGATGGTCTGTTCGGTTTCGATGTTCGGGTCGCCATCGAAGTCGGGATCGGCAAACATCCGCGTGGCCGAGCCGGTGTAATCGAGGATGCTGAAGAACAATTTGCCGTAGTCGTCGCGGACGCGCGTGCCGCGCCCGATGATCTGCTTGAACTCGGTCATCGAGTTGATGACCCGCACCAGCACGACGTTTTGGACCGTGGGCGCATCGACGCCGGTCGTGAGCATTTGCGAGGTGGTGAGGATGACGGGCGTGCGACGCTCGAGGTCCTGAAAATCGCTGAGGTGCCCGCGCCCGATGTCGCCCTCATCGGATGTGACACGGCAAACGTAGTCCGCATTCTCGCGGGCGAGGTCCGCGTTGAGGTTGTTCAGCGCCCGCTTCATCTCATTGGCGTGTTCCTGATCAACGCAGAACACGATGGTCTTGGCGAACCGGTCGGTGCGTCGCAGGTATTCGGTTAGGTGCTTGGCGACAGCCTCGGTCCGGGCGCGAAGTGACACGCGGCGCTCAAAATCGTTGGTGTGGTATTCCTCATCGGGAATCTCGCGGCCGAAGCGGTCGAGCTCACCTTGGGTTGGTCGCCATCCGGCGGCGTCCCAGGTCGTCACCACGCGGTGGACGCGGTACGGAGCGAGAAAGCCATCGTCGATGCCCTGCCGCAGGCTGTACGTGTAGATCGGGTTGCCGAAGTAGTTGTATGTGTCGGCGTTGTCCTGGCGACGAGGCGTCGCAGTCATGCCGAGTTGCATGGCCGGCTTGAAGTACTCGAGAATCTCGCGCCAGTTGCTGTCGTCTTGAGCACTCCCGCGATGACACTCGTCGACAATGATGAGGTCGAAGAAATCGGGCGCATACTCGCGGTAGAGGCCGGGCCTGTTCGTGTCCTTGGCGATCGACTGGTAGATGGCGAAATACATCTCTCGGCTCTTGACCGAGTTGCCGTTGGCGATCTTCCAACGCGCATCGCCGAAGGGCGCAAAGATCTTCGCCATCGGATCGTCGATCAGAATGTTGCGATCGGCGAGGTACAGAATCCGCGGGCGCCGGTGCTCGCCGGTGCGGTTCCAGCGCGACGACCACAGCTTCCAGCAGATCTGGAATGCGACGACGGTCTTGCCGGTGCCGGTCGCCATCGTGAGCAGGATGCGCGACGCGCCTTGCGCTGCGGCCTGGACCGCGCGATTGATGGCGATCTCCTGGTAATAGCGCGGCGTCTTCCCGCTGAGGTGGTACGCGGGCGTCAGCAATGTCTCGGCGGTTGCGACGGTGAGGGACTCGCTGGCTGAATGCCGCGCCCAGAGTTCCGCCGGCGTCGGGAATACGTCGATCTCGCGCTCCAGGCCGGTTGTGAAATCGAACTCGACGATGCCGTGACCATTCGTGGCGTAAGCGAACTTGAGGCCCAGAATAGTGGCGTAATCCTTGGCCTGCTGCAGCCCCTCGCCCGGCGTGGAGTACGATGGCTTGGCCTCGACCACGGCAACGGCGACATCGAGGCGATAGCGTAAGATGTAGTCCGCGCGCTTGCCCGGCCGCCGACGCCCGCGCCGCCCGGCGACGATGATTCGGCCGTCGGTGAACGTCACCTGCTCGTTGATCCGATGCGGATCGCTCTCCCACCCAGCGGCTTGTAGCCGGGGGACGACGTATCGGCGGCATGTGTCGGCTTCGTTAGGCATACGCGGGCTGGCAGGCGTCCATGTTTACCGAACACTTCATGCCGCCATCATAACCCGCGGGTCACTGCATCACAAGCCTGATTCCTGAAATGGTTGTCCGTAAGCCGTAACCCGTTGTCTTTCAATAAGATCGATGAGAAGGCTATGCCGGCCCCGGATCATCCTGTTCGCCGACATTGCCTTCCGTGGCGATTGTACTCGAACATTTTGAAGCACTAGGTCGCTCGGCTACTCGTCCTGCTGCATCCGTTTCCAAAGGACCCGTTGCTGGTTCCAGCCAAGTTCCGCGCACACGGGGCGGAGCTTCCTCTCATGAATGGGATCACGTCCGTCGTTCACGAAGGGGAGGTGGAGAACCTCCTCCTGAATATCCGGCGCGAGATGGTTGAGATTCATGATCTGTGTCATGCGGGGCTGTGTCACATGGGCGAGCTCGGCCAGCTCTGACAGGCCCGTCACTCTTTCTTCGCGGAGGAGTTGATCGAAGCGGATTGCGAGGGCCATGAGCTTCGAGATGCGCGGAATGCGACCTGTGGGTTCCGGGGGAGACACCGGTTCTCCTCTGGTGATGCGCTTGCGGCGATCCCGCGTGACAAAGTGAACTTTCTGCGTGATGGAAATCATGCTGCTTCTCCGCAATGTCCGCTGGCCAACGTCTTGATGCCGGCCGCGTGGAAGCTTACGGTGACCGTGCTCTCATGTGCGTCGTAGTCGACCTTTGAAATCAGCAATGCCAGGAGCCGCGCTTGCTTGCGCGGGCTGAGGCAACCCCAAACCCCGTCGAACTCGATCAACGCGGCGGTCACGTCGATGGCATCGATCTGCTCGGTGCGCAGGGCCTCGATCTTCACGTCAATCTCCTTGAGCCGGTGTTCACCTCGTTGAAGCCGTTCGTGAAGTTCTCCGAGCCTGGCAACCGTGCTCGACGTGGTGCCCAGCGCAAGCCTTCGCACTTCAGCGTGCTGCCTGGTTGCCTCTTGTGTGAGATCGTCCCGCTCATCGTTCAACGCGGCAATTTCATCTTCGAGGGCGGCGCGGGCTTGGCGTAATACGTCGTTCAGAAGCGCGGGATCGCCGCCGATACATTTCACCTGATCGACAACAACTCGTTCGATCTCGGCGGCGGGCAGCGATCCAGACAGGCATTCGTCATGTCCGCGCTTGATCGCATTCGTGCAGGTGTAATAGCGGTAATGCTGTCCCTTCTTTCCGACCTTGCCGGCGAACGTGTGGACCATCGCGCGCCCACAGCACTTGCAGTAGAGGAGACCTCGCAGCAGTGCGCCGTATTTGTTCCGCACCATTGGCCCGCCCGAATTACGGTTCTGTCGCAGCAGGTCGCCGACCTTCTTGAACACCTCCGGCGTGATGATCGCTTGGTGCTCGCCGTGGTACACGTCCTTTTTGTGAACGATCTTCCCGATGTAGATCGGGTTGACCAGCATGGTGTAGAGCGATGGCTTGTCGAAGGATCGCCCGCCGACGACATCACCGCGCACGGTCCTCCGTTGCTTGTTGACCCAGCCCCGGCGACTCAGTTCCTGGACCGTCGGCAACAGCGCCCCATGCTCAAGATAGAGGTCGAAAATTCGTCGAACCCGCGCAGCCTCCTCGGCATTCACCACCAACCGCGGGCTGGGGTTTGAGCGATCGATGTCGTAGCCAAGCACGGGTACGCCGCCAGCCCATTTCCCCTTGCGCCGCTGGGCGGCGATCTTGTCCCGGATACGCTCGCCGATGATCTCGCGCTCGAACTGGGCGAACGAGAGAAGAATGTTGAGCGTCAGTCTGCCCATCGAATGGGTCGTGTTGAAGTGCTGGGTAACCGAGACGAATGAGACGTGTCGCCGTTCGAACACTTCCATCATGCGCGCGAAATCGATCAGTGATCGCGAGAGGCGGTCCACCTTATAGACCACGACGCAGTCAACCTTGCCCGCCTCGATGTCGGCCATGAGCTTGTCCATCGCGGGCCGGGCCATGTTGCCGCCGGAGAAGCCGCCATCGTCGTATCGATCGGGTAGCGCTATCCAGCCATCTGCCTTCTGGCTCGTGATGTAGGCCTCCGCGCTCTCACGCTGGGCGTCCAGGGAATTGAACTCCTGCTTCAAGCCGTCTTCCGTGGACTTGCGGGTGTAGATCGCACATCGGACGGTTGAAGGAACCACGGGTTTGGTTTCGTTTCGGCCTCGGCTCATGACTTGCCCTCCAGGCGAAAGAACCGATACCCGTTGATGTGCATGCCCGTGATCGCTTTCGCTGCGGCGCTGAGCGTCTTGAATCGCTCGCCCTCATACTCAATGCCGTCGCCGTCTGGCGCGACCAGCACCCGGATCGTTCGGCCTTTGTATTTCCGCTCGAGCGCCGTTCCCGGTGCCGGCAACCGGGGATCGCCCGCAGTCGATACCTTGGCCACCCGTTGAAGCGTGGCCGCGTCGTGTGCCGGAGGTTCTGGATCGGGGAGTCGCGGGGGCATGACGCGCACGTCAGCATCGTTGGCCAGATCCGCTGCTCGCCGACGAGCACGTTCCGAGAGGTCACCTTCCGCAAGCGCCTGAATCCTCCATGCGACCTTCCGAATCAAATATTGACGGTGCCTGGTGCGGGCCGGCTGTCCGTGGAGTTCGGCGTAACGATGGCAGAGCTCCGTCGTGGTCATGCTCTGCAACGCCGAGAGTTCGCGTTCGATGTCCGTTGCCATGTGTCGCCTTTCTACGGTTCTCGGTTTCTCTGCGGGCTTTAACCCGCGGAACCGTCACCCACATGAAGCCGACTCTCGCGCGACACCTCAAGGGGATTCTGCGGTTGTGGGTAACTTTTCTGGACCGGCGGCATACCGAGTTTCGCCGAGCGGTAGTTGCGCAGGACACCTTCGGCGAGAATCGTCGCGATTTCATGTCGGCGCTGGTCAGGAGACATTGACTCAACTTTGAATTGATGCTTCATGGATGCACAGGCCCTGCAGTTCAGGGGAATTCTGAGAGACGACTCTGGTTACCTATGCTTTTCTGGGCTATTCTGTCCGCACGGCATGCTTTTTCCTGGGTTCTTGTCAGATATGCAGCACGCCTCCGACCACGGTTCGATCACGAGTGAGACATGGCTTTCAAGATTAAATCCGGGCAAGCGGCGACTCCCGACGATCCCGAGGCACTGCTTCGAGACCTGCGCAAGCGGAAAATACCGGGGCTGCTCTCGCACCAGGCAGATCTCCTTAGGAGCTACCTTGAGATCCATGACGCGACGCCAGACGTGGCATTGCAGCTCCCTACGGGGAGCGGAAAGACATTGGTCGGGTTGTTGATTGCGGAGTGGCGTCGTCGCCGATATGGGGAGCGGGTTACATACCTATGCCCGACGAAACAGCTTGTGAATCAGGTCGCGGAACACGCGAATCTGAAATACGGCTTGGATGTGCATGCGTTCACAGGCAAGAAGTCGGAATATGATGCGAAGGCAAGCGCTGACTGGCAGGCGGGAGACGTAGTCGGAATCACTACCTATAGCAGCCTCTTCAACGTGAAGCCCTTTTTCTCTGATTCGCATCTCATCATTCTCGATGATGCCCATTCGGCGGAAAACTACATTTCTGATTGTTGGTCACTTCAAATAGATCGATCCAACAAGGCCCAACGGCCAGCATTTGATGCGGCCGCATCGGTGCTGGCGCCCTTGCTCAGCGTGTCAGATCGCGGGCGCCTCCTTGGCGACGGGAAAAACGAAGACCCACGATGGGTCGACATGATTCCGACGCCGCTGGTACTCGGTATTGCTGGTGAACTATCCGCAATCCTCGACCAGTACACCGACGGGACCGACATGAGGTTTCGTTGGCAAACGCTCAAGGGCTGTCTGGAGGCATGCCATGTCTATGTCTCCGCGTGGAGCATACTGATTCGCCCACTGATTCCACCCACAGACACCCACGTTCCATTCAGCGGAGCCAAGCAGCGTGTCTACATGTCCGCGACTTTGGGTGCCGGCGGCGATCTAGAGCGGATCACCGGACGCAGTCCCATCACACGTGTGCCAGTACCATCAGGTTGGGATAAACAGGGGATTGGGCGTCGATTCTTTGTCTTCCCTCAGCGTTCACTGGAGGACGAAGACGCGGAGTCGATGGCCGCAAACGCCATTAAGCTTTACAACCGTGCCTTGTATCTGGTTCCAGACGATCGTACTGCGGACGCAACCAAGGAGTGGGCCGAGAATGCAATCGGCATCCCTGTATTCGATGCCAAGCAGATCGAAGAGTCCAAACGCCCATTTGTCGATGCATCTGCGGCGATCGCCGTTGTAGCCAATCGATACGACGGTATCGATCTGGTGGACGACGAATGTCGGCTCCTACTCGTAAAGGGCTTGCCACGTGGAGCCAATTTGCAAGAGCGCTTCCTCGTGAGCCGAATCGGAGCAAATCTCCTGCTTGACGATCGCATTTTGACTCGCGTGGTTCAAGGATTTGGGCGATGCACGCGATCCCCGAATGACTACGCCGCAGTGATTGTTCTTGGCGAAGATCTACAGCGGTATCTCCTGACAGCGGAGCGCCGCAGATTTTTCCATCCTGAGATTCAGGCAGAGCTTGACTTTGGTCTAGAACAGTCGCGGGACACGTCAGCCGAGGTGATGGAAGAAAATCTGCGTCACTTTCTTGAACAGGACGATGAGTGGCAAGAGGCGGATGATGCAATCATCGACCTAAGAAAATCACTGTCTCAACGGAAGTTGCCGGCAACTGACGAGCTCGCGAAGGCGGTAACACATGAGCTCCAGTACCAGTACGCAATGTGGCACAGCGACTTCTTGGCCGCGCTCGGGCACTGCCGTGGCGTGCTGGGCGAGTTAAAACATGCTGACCTGCGTGGCTATCGAGCACTGTGGCTGTACTTGGCCGGATGCGCAGCATCGCTGGCTTACAAGAGCAACCAGTTGGCGACCGACGAAGTATCGAAGGACTATTTCGCCGATGCCTACCGAGCGGCTCCTGGTTTGCGATGGCTGGTTCGGTTGCATCAGGTCACAGCGGCGGAAGACGTCGGGGTCAGCGACGATGGTGTCGAGGCTTTGGTCGAACGACTTGAGGTACGTTTTGACGAACTGGGGACGACGCACGATCGTCGGTACAACGAGTTTGAAGCCGAAATTCGCCGAGCCATCGAGCAGTCGGATGATGGCAAGGCTTTTGAGCACGGTCATGCGAATCTCGGAAAGTTGCTTGGTTATGAAACCGGCAATTCAGAAGACGATGGGGCGCCGGACCCTTGGTGGATTGCAGATGGTTCACGATGTTTTGTCTTTGAGGACTTCACCGAAGCGAAAGTGGAGAGCCTGCTCTCCGTTACCAAGGCTCGTCAGGCTGCGTCCCACCCTGCGTGGATAAAACACAAACTCGGACTGGACGAGGGTGCCGAGATCATTCCCATCCTCGTCACTTCGTCGCGCACGACGACCGAGGGCGCAGTACCTCACCTCAAAAACGTGCGGTATTGGGACTTGAGCGACTTCAGGGAGTGGGCCAAGAATGCCATCGCGACGATTCGAGAACTGCGAAAGCAGTATCCAGGCGAGGTAAACATCGGGTGGCGTGCCGAAGCGGCGCAGAAGCTGCGCAAGGCGAAAGTGGGGCCAAAGCAGCTCGTCGAGATGCTCGCTACGATGGCGTCGGACGTGATGGTTGTACGGTGAGGGACGACCAACGACCTCTGAGCAATACGAAGCCAGCAACACATTCTGCTTTGCGTTCTCGGTGCAGACTTCCTTATAACCCGACCGTTCAGGGCGTGGAGAGACCCAGAGACTTTCCGCGTGGACGCCCCGAGTCGCGATCGACAACCCCACGCTGTCGTGTCTCTGGTCGGAACCGATGGAGACCTTGGGCGCACCGGCCATTCTGTAACACCTTGCGATCCCTCGCGTAAGAAACGACAACGCCGAGGCATAGTGCCTCGGCGTTGTCCGTTAACCGGGGGGCTTCGATTGCTCGAAGCCCAAGTTCAAGTAGCGGGGGCAGGATTCGAACCTGCGACCTCCGGGTTATGAGCCCGACGAGCTACCAGGCTGCTCTACCCCGCAATCGTGTGGGGGAATGATAGGGATCGGCGGCCCGCAGTCAAATGGAGTTTCATGCAGACGCAGCGAGTGGTGCGGAGCCGCGCAGCGGGCGGAGCCATCGGAGGTCTCAAAACCGCCCGCCCCCGGCCGGGTGGGGCTCAAGTGGGCATTGCCTGCCTGAATAATCTGTCACCCGCCAGCAGGCCCGACTGTCAGGATGACAGCACGGCTTCGACTTTCGTTTCGCTCCCGCGCCTGATAAATGACCAGAACCTCGGTTCACAGCGGCATCTATGGCTATTTATCGTCCCATCTGCCTTCCTCTCCCCACGGCACCCGCGTTGCAACGTACCCCGGCCTAGGCTCTGTCTCAGCGTCGGAACCGCAACGGGTAAGCATGCGGATACTCGGAGATACAAGGCGCTCGCTGGCATCCGCTCCAGGGCAATCGCATGTTGCCGGGTGGCACTGACAAGCGGAGTCCGCGGAGCTTGTCAGTGTCCGTCAATGCAATGGGTAGTCCACACTGATAAGGCCTCCGAGCAGTCCTTGTCAGTGCCACCCTCGGTAGATGCGATTGCCGTGCCATCCGCTCGCTTACGCTTCACGCTCCGATGGATTCTGCTAAGCTGCCCGGCTCGATATTGCGAAAGCCTCGATTTACCCCGATCAATCTCGATTACCTCGATTTAATGGAGTCGATCCCATGGCCGTCAAAGAACTCTCCTTCGATGCGAAAGCCCGCCAGCGCCTGCTCGCCGGCGTCGAAAAACTGTCCGCCGCCGTCAAGAGCACCCTCGGCCCGCGCGGCCGCAACGCCGTCCTCGATAAATCATGGGGCGTCCCGACCGTCACCAAGGACGGCGTGAGCGTCGCCGAGGAGATCGAGCTCAAGTGCAAGGTCGAAAACATGGGCGCGCAGCTCGTGAAAGAGGCCGCCTCCAAGACCAGCGACAAGGCCGGCGACGGCACCACCACCGCCACCGTCCTCGCCGAGGCCCTCTTCAAGGCCGGCCTCCGCCACATCTCCGCTGGCGTCGACTCCATGGCCCTCGTCCGCGGCATGAAGAAGGCCGTGAATGTCGCCATGGAATCCATCCGCAAGATGGCCAAGCCCATCGATGTCTCCAATAAGAAGGACATCGAAAACGTCGCCACCATCAGCGCCAACAACGACCGCGAGGTCGGCAAGATCATGGCCGATGCGTTCATGAAGGTCGGTAAGGACGGCGTCATCACCGTCGAAGAGGGCAAGGCCCTGGAAACCTACGTCGATGTCGTCGAAGGCATGCAGTTCGACCGCGGTTACCTCAGCCCCAACTTCGTCACCAACACCGAGGACATGACCGCTGTCCTCGAAAAAGCCTACGTCCTCATCTACGAGGAAAAAATCACCTCCGTCCAGAAGCTGCTCCCCTTGCTCGAAAAAGTCCAGCAGGCCAAGCGGCCGCTGCTCATCATCGCCGAAGACTTGGAGGGCGAAGCGCTCGCGACCCTCGTGGTCAACAAGCTGCGCGGCGTGCTCAACGTCTGCGCGGTCAAGGCCCCCGGCTACGGCGACCGCCGCAAGGCCATGCTCGAAGACCTCGCCATCCTCACCGGCGGGCAGGCGATCATGAAGGACTTAGGGATAGAGCTCGACAAGGTCGAGGTCAGCCAGCTCGGCCGGGTCAAGAAAATCGAGATCGACGCCGACAACACCACCATCATCGAAGGCGCCGGCGACAGCAAGGCCATTCAGGGCCGCATCGAGCAGATCAAGCGCGAGATCGAAGTCACCACCAGCGAATACGACCGCGAGAAGCTCCAGGAACGGCTCGCCAAGCTCGCCGGCGGCGTGGCGCAGATCAACGTCGGCGCGGCCTCGGAATCCGAGCTCAAGGAAAAGAAGGCCCGCGTCGAGGACGCCTTGCACGCCACCCGCGCTGCGGTTGAAGAGGGCATCGTCGCCGGCGGCGGCGTCAGCTTCATCCGGGCGATCGAGGCCGTGAAGAAGCTCAAGTTTGAGAACGAAGACGAGCAGGCCGGCGTCGACATCGTCGCCGAGGCCCTGGCGGTCCCGCTCTGGACGATCGCCGACAACGCCGGCGAACGCGGCTCGGTCGTCGTCCGCAAGGTGCAGGCCGGCAAGGGCAACTTCGGCTTCAACGCCCTGTCGCTCGAATACACCGACCTCGTCGCCGACGGCGTGATCACCCCGACCAAGGTGGACCGCACCGCGCTCGAGAACGCGTCGAGCGTCGCGACCCTGCTCCTCACCTGCGACTGCGTCATCACCGAGGCGCCGAA
>Ga0163153_10004332_pt1 | contig 17960 bp, 6 predicted proteins | sample OliLakLV19MP6IB1_FD_148629 | JGI IMG/M metagenome (GOLD analysis project Ga0163153, IMG submission 148629) | Freshwater microbial mat bacterial communities from Lake Vanda, McMurdo Dry Valleys, Antarctica - Oligotrophic Lake LV.19.MP6.IB-1 | ecosystem: Environmental > Aquatic > Freshwater > Lake... | reverse complement strand
AAATTTAGACAATACAAAGTTATTGCTAGTACGTATGATGTTTTAAAGAAAGCGGCTTCTGTAAAGAGCGATTATAAAAAAGCACTTGAGTATGCTGAACTATCCAAACTCTTTGCTGATAGTGCCGCCAACAAAGAAACCCAGGCCGCCACGCTTTCGCTGGAATCAAAATACCAAAGCCAAAAAAAGGAAAATGAAATCATCTCCCTCACAACTTCCAACACACAAAAGGAATTGGAAGTAGTAAAGCGAAACAGAATATTGATAGGCGGAGGAGTTTTGGGAGGAGCCGCTTTGTTAATACTTGGATTGTTTTACAAGAATAGTCGTCAGAAACAGCTCTTAGCCGAGCGCGAGCAAACGCTGCAGCGTGAACAAATCAAATTTTTAGAGCGGCAACAACAAGTGGTGTCTTTGCAAAGCATGATCAACGGGCAAGAGACCGAGCGCACGCGCATCGCGAAGGATTTGCATGATGGATTAGGCGGCTTGTTTTCTACTGTAAAGATGTATTTCAGCACATTGCAACATGATACTCCAGCCTTAAAAGTAAATGAGCTATTTCAAAAAAGTTATGCAATAGTCGATACTGCTTCCGAGGAGGTAAGACGAATCGCTCATAACATGATGCCTGAAGTGTTGATGAAACTCGGATTAGTGAATGCCCTAAAAGATTTGTCTGCTAATATCAGTGCTGGAAAATTATTGAGTGTTTCGCTTGAAGTGCATGGATTAAGCAAAAGACTAAATGCCACAACTGAAATTATGCTATTCCGCATTATCCAGGAGCTTTTAAACAATATCATCAAGCATGCCCAAGCAACTGAGGTCATCATTCAATTTATCAAGGAGGGCGAGCGTCTCAGTGTAATTGTGGAAGACAACGGGCAAGGCTTTAATACGGCAGAGGTGGATGAGAAAAATCATGCGGGCATTGCATCGATACGAAGCCGTGTTAATTATCTGAATGGTAAAATGAGCATCGACTCGCAGAAAAATGTTGGTACAACCATTATGATGGATTTCTTAATAAATGAAGGGTAATTTCTATGGCTTTGCTACTCTACGATTATCTTTATTATAAATGTATCTAGTGACACGACTTTTAATCATTGACGATCATCCACTGGTGCGCGATGGTATCCAAACCATGTTGCGGGATGAGTCGTCTATTCTCATTGCAGGATCAGCAAAAACGGCAGCCGAAGCACTTTCCTTCCTTGCCGGTGACGAACCAGATATTATTTTACTGGACATCAGTCTTCCGGATATGGATGGTTTGGAATTGTGTGAGAAGATCAGGCAGTCGCATAAAAAAGTAAAGATAATCGGACTCACATCAACCAACGAGGCGGGTATCATTACCGGTCTTTTGCAACGGGGAGGAAATGGATATGTGCTTAAGAATATGGAAAGGGCAGAACTTTTGTTGGCAATTCAAACGGTGCTAGGCGGGAAAGTATATCTAAGTGCTGCCGCCAATGATAAAATTTTAGAACAATTTCAACAGAGTAATTCTTTGGCTCGCGATATACCTATGATTACACGAAGGGAAAGGGAAATTCTACAAATACTGGCAGATGGATTGAATGGTCCACAAATTGCCGAAAAACTTAGTCTGAGTCCTTTGACTGTTGAAACACATCGTAAAAATCTATTCCGGAAATTTAATGCTAATAGTGTGCAGATGCTTCTTAAAATTGCACGTGACTATAAATTGGTGAGTTAGGCTAACCCAATTGCAAGTATTCGGGATTCTTCAAAAATCTCTGACCGCGCCAAGATCATGAAAGGAAAGCACGCCTACGCGCACCCCCAAAGTAATTTCATGGGTGTTGTATTGCGTGCCCACTGAATTTTTGGTGGGCAGTTCAAACACATAACCAAAACGGAAGTTGTCTCCCAGATTTATTTGTGCCAGAAATCCATACGTTGAAAAATTGCGTGTGAAGAATCCTAATGTGTAGCTGTCATCCACTTTTATGGAGGCAGCATAATCAAGTGAAATGGGCACACCGCTCACCGCACGCGCCAGTATCCATGGTTTTAATTTAATGCGATAAGAAAGCGGAAACACATAGGCGCCAAACAGGTAAGCATGTTGAGTATACAGTCCGGTGGTTACCGATTCAATTGCTGAGCTTGCTTTCAGCATTTTAGGTACAGACAACCCGATCATAAATTTTTCACTGTACAAAAGCAGGCCCGATCCGAAATTGGGTTTCCATTCGCTTGAGTTCGTGAACTTTGCATCGGCACGATTAAAATTTAAATCACTGTAGTCGCTATAATAGTTGACGACACCACCCTGCAATCCAAAAGACAATTTTAGTTTGTCATTCAGTGGAAGATGATACGCATAGGTAGCTGTAATCTCCGTTGTTTTATCGGTACCAATTTGATCTTGAAGCACGATTAATCCTGCGCCCATTTTGTTGCCCGATAAAGCAATATGTGCATTGGCATTAAAAGTAACCGGACTTCCTTCAAAGCCCGCCCACTGCTTGCGGTACATCACAGAGGCATTTAGGTCCGTAGTCATTCCTGAATAAGCCGGGTTAATAATGAAAGGATTCAGCATGTATTGCGAGTAGAGCGGATCCTGCTGGGCAAACACAGTCACACCCGAAATCACAATCAAAAGAAGGAGTAGTATGTTCTTCATGATGTCAGCGTTTTAAGGTGATGAAGCCCGTGATCGATTTACCATTCGAGAAATCCATTTTATAGAAGTACGTGCCGGTGGGCAGATCTTTACCGGAATTTGTCTGACCAGCAAACACACGCGACAGGTTATCGTAGTTGTCGATTTCAGATACGACATCCCCCCAGCGGTTATAAATCGTCACTTTATTTTGAGCAGCCCCTTCCACCACATCTACATACTTAATAAATAGAATGTCATTCAATCCATCCCCATCAGGCGTTATACCATTAAACACCACCACTTCACCGACTACTTCAATATCAATTACCTGCTGCGAGCATACTCCCTCGAGATCGCATACTTCCAGGGTGATGCGATCAACCCCGGTGAAGGGAAGGTCAGTGTAGTCGATCAGCAATTCATAGGTAGAAGAGATGGAAGTTGGTGCACCGCGAGAGGTACTATTATTAATTACCCGCAGCGTGGAGAAGTTAATGTTATTATCAGGGTCACTGACAATTTTGGTAAGATCAAAAGTGACTTTGCTTTCGATGAGGCCTGCCAATGGTTTCGTATCAATCACCGGAGGTAAGTTCGAACTACTGCCACCGGTGCAAGGTTGATTGGTGGAGGTGACCGTAAGGACATCCGATGTTGGAGACAAACAATTGGCAGTATTACCTACAATCACTACAATGTTTTGGTTGATCTGTCCTATACAGATTAGTTGTGAAAATTATGGTGGTGATCTGTGACCTGATCGATCTGATCGATCAATTCTTTATACCTGCTAAATCAACAATGAAGGCATATTCCTGTGCAATTTCTTCATATACTTTAAACCTTCCCGTTGTGCCGCCATGACCGGTTTCCATGTTGGTGCGAAGTAATAAAGTATTGCTATCCGTTTTCAGTTCGCGCAGCTTGGCTACCCACTTGGCGGGCTCCCAATATTGTACTTGTGAATCATGAAATCCGGTTGTCACCAGCATGTTTGGATAATTCTGCGGCTTTACATGATCATACGGTGAGTAGTCGAGCATATACATGTATGACTCAGGGTTTTTTGGATTACCCCATTCATCAAATTCTCCGGTGGTTAATGGAATCGATTCATCCTCCATAGTAGTGATCACATCCACAAACGGAACTTTGGCAATCACACCCTTAAATAAATCGGGCCTCATATTTATTACAGCACCCATCAGTAACCCTCCGGCACTTCCACCGGTAGCAAAAAGTTTTTCGGGTTGTGTATATTTTTCTTCGATCAGAAATTCTGCGCAATTGATAAAATCCTTAAAGGTATTTTTCTTCTTGAACATCTTTCCATCTTCATACCACTGACGGCCCATTTCCTGTCCGCCACGAATGTGCGCAATAGCATAGACAAAACCACGATCGAGTAAACTCAACCTTGTAATCGAGAAAGTAGGATCCATGCTTGCACCGTACGAGCCATAACCATATAGGAGTGTTGGATTGTTGCCTTCTTTTTTCATTCCTTTCTTATACACGATCGACATCGGAATTTCGGTACCATCATCAGCGGTAGCCCAAAGTCTTTCAGTTTGATATTGTTCAGGATCATAGCCGCCTACCACTTCTGTTTGCTTAAGAAGTTTTCTTTCACGTGTATTCATGTTGTAATCATACGTTGAATTGGGGGTGGCCAGCGAAGTGTATCCATAGCGCAGCAGTTCGGTATCAAAATCCAGGTTGATGGATGGGAAAATAGTATAGGCGGCCTCTCCAAAATTCAGATAATGTTTATTACCTGTTTTTTGATCCATCACGCGCATCAAGGTATTAGCGTTGGCGCGCTCGCTCAACACAAGATAATTTTTAAAGATTTCAATACCTTGTAGCAGGGTATCTTTTCGGTGCGCGATTTTCTCTTTCCAATTTTCTTTCGAGGTTCTGGTGTCAGACGTTTCCATCAGGCGAAAATTCTGTGCGTCCAGATTGGTGACCACATAGAATTTGTCTTTGTAGTGATCAATGGAATATTCAAGGCCTCTTTCTCTTGGACTAAACTCTTTAAATTTTCCATCCGGAGTATTGGCATCCAGAATCTGGTAATGATTGGTGAGCGTGCTGCCTGCCCAGATCACCAGGAACTTATTCGATTTGGTTTTGTAGATGCCCGTATAGAAGGTCTCATCGTTTTCTTCAGAAACAATTTGATCGTTGGCGAATGGGGTGCCTACTTTATGTTTGTAGATCCAGCGAGAGCGCAGCGTGTTCGAATCTTTTTTAGTGTAAAAATAAGTTTTGTTGTCATTGGCCCAGGTGATTTGCCCTTCCGTATTGGGTACAGGTTCTTCCATTAATTTTCCGGTGCGCAGGTTCTTCACATAAATGGTATATCTTCTTCGGCTTACCGAATCTTCTGCGTATGCGAGTAAAAGATTATCTTCACTTACGCTAAGGCCTGTAATAGAATAGTAATCATGACCTTTTGCCATTTCATTTACGTTGAGCATGATTTTTTCAGGGCCATCCATCGTTTCTTTTTTGCGGCAATAGATCGGGTATTCCTGACCTTGTTCGTAGCGGGTATAATACCAGAAACCGTTATCTTTATAAGGCACCGATTCATCCGTTTGTTTGATGCGGCCCACAATTTCGTTGTAAATTTTTCTCTGCAGTTCTTCGGTGTGTTTGGTCTTCGTTTTCAGATATTCATTTTCTGCACTGAGGTAGTTGACCACTTTTTGAGTTTGTTCATCTTTTTGGGTAGCATTCTTTTGCTCATCCGACAGCTTCATCCAATAATAGTTATCGATGCGGTTGCCAGAGAGTTCTTTCGCTGACTTTTCAGCAACGGGCGCTTTAACTTCTTCCGCTTTTATTTCTTTTTTGACTGTATTGCATGAGACGAATAGTGTGCAGAATGCAAGCAGATACAACGAAACACGTGTTTTCATAATTATTCAATTTCGACTACGAAGATAGAAGGGTTTATCGATCAAAAAAGATTCACGTAGGGTTTTTTGATGTTCGTTATCTTTTTAATGACAAGTAGCCTGTTATTGAAGCCCGCCCGCCTTCAAATTCAATTTTGTAGAAGTACGAGCCGGTGGATAACTCTCCACCATTTTTATTGAGGCCACTAAACACCACCGAGGTATTGTCGTAATTGGACGCTTCCCACACCAGATCGCCCCACCGGTTGTAAAGGGTAACTTTATTGGTTTGCGTATCGGGAAACAAATCAATGTATTCAATAATCCAGGTGTCATTTTTTCCATCACCGTTGGGTGAGATGCCATTGTACACGTTAATATCTCCAATCACTTCGATGGCAAATTGCTTTTCGATACACACACCCAGTTGGTCACAGATACGGATGGTGACCAGATCATCACCGGAAAAATTAATTCCTGAGTAATTGATATCAAGGATGAATCCTGATAGAGTTGTTTTACCTCCTCGCTGAGTTGCATTGCCTATCACTTGCAATGAAGCAGGATCCAGGTTGTTATCGGGATCGGAAATAAGGTCTGATAAATCAATGGAAACAAAACCTCCAATGGTTGTTATTACTGTGGTGGTATTAATTATCGGAGCACTATTCACACACGAAGTATTGGCCACAACCTGTATTACATCCGAAGAAATACTGTTACACCCGCTGGCATCCTTGACTACAACGGAATAATTTCCTGGCTGCACATTGAAAATCTGCTGAGTAGTCTGCCCGCCTGACCAGGTGTACGTGAAACCAGATGGAGCAGACAACGTGATAGCATTCAAACATAATTCAACTACACCAGCATTAATCGGTTCATTCGAAGTGATAGTTGGTTTTGAAGGAACGGAAAGAATGGTGGTGATAACAGCCGTGCGAGTACTTTCGCAAGAACCATTATTTATAGAGACATAATATGTAGTAGTGACGGTGAGTGCCGGAGTTATAAAACTGTTGTTGATTTCTCCGGCTAACGAAGTTCCTCCTGTTGGCACATCGTACCATCGGTATTGCCCATTGGTGGCACCAGCGGCTTGCAGGGTTACACTACCCGGGCCACAACTTGAACCAACAGTAATTGCAGGCGCAGTTGGAGGGGTGAGGATAGTTGCTTTTACTTCAGCACGAGTGCTCTCACAATTTCCGTTGTTGATGGAAACATAATAACTGGTTGAAGATGTAAGAGAAGGTGTAGAGTAGGCAGCATTCACTTCTCCGGTTACAGCACTTCCACCACTTGCCAGCGTATACCATCGGTACTCTCCATTTGTTGCTCCCGATGCAGACAGCAATATGTTGCCGGGGCCGCAATTAAATCCATCGGTAATTGTTGGTGCCGCAGGAATAGCATTGACAGTGAGCTGAGCAGCAGAACTAAAAACGGTAGTTGCCCCATCACCATTTACCTGGCAACGATAAAATCCGGCACCAAAATTTCCGGTTGTGTTTACGGATAATGTGTTGGTGCCGGTGCCTGAATACCCTCCGGCATTGGCAATGTCAGCATACACACCGGTAAGGCTTGATGCGAATTGCCATTGGTAAGTGATGTTCGTTGTTCCGCTGGCTGCTGTTGAAAATGTTGCGGTGGCCCCCGCGCAGACGCTGCTATTGGTAGGTTGCGATGTAAAGGAAATGGATATTACAGGTATCAGGTTTTCATACACCACCAAAAATCCAGCAGCTCGCGTGATGATGATTTCTGGTTTGCCATCCAGATTGATATCACCTGTTGTGAGGCCACGAGGTGCTGTAACGGTTGTGTTAAACGGTGAAGCAAATGAAGCAGCGCTCAATGCCCCGGTTGTATGGATATTTTTAAAAATGGAAAAACGATTTCCGGTTTCGCTGGTGGTTATGATTTCGGGCCTGCCATCGCCATCCAGATCAGCAATGTGAGCAACTGTGGTAGCGCTGGGGTTGGTTAGATCGATGCGGTTAAAACTGATATTGCCTACGCTGCTGGTGTTGTGAAAGATGATAATAAGCGTTGCTGTAGTACCCGTGCCATGGTAAAGAACCAGATCCATTTTTCCATCGCTATCTAAATCGCCTGCATAGATTCGGCCAGGATTATCGCCCGCATTTATATCTCCCACAGAAGTAAACTGTGATGTGACAATGCGATATGCACTGGTGTTGCGCCAGATCCGTATGTTATCTGTTCCCGGGTTGGTGGACACAAGATCAACAAGTCCATCGCTATCAAAATCGGCTGAAACTGCGCCTCCATTAATGGCAGGTTTTAAGAGATTGATTGCTGCAGAAAACGTAGGGAATGCACCCGTGATAAATGCACCATATCCTCTATAGCGGTTTTCATAAACTGATAGATTACCTGAACTAGAAGTTATGCTCACGATGTCAATCATCCCATCCAAATTGAAATCCGCCCATGAACTAAAGCGGAGGCTATTCAGGCCACTTACTACATCAAAACTAATTTCAGAGGTGGTGCTGGAATTTTTATAGATACCATGACTACTCAAAATATCGAGCTTGCCATCCGCATCCACATCCATGAGTTTAAGATCTTGAGATGCAGTAGATGTAGTATCGTCCAATATTAAAGATGCAGAAGTGATTGCTCCTGTAGTATGAACATTTCTATAGGCCAGACCTTGAAAGAAACTGACATTTGATTCAGCAACAATATCAGGCTTCCCGTCATTGTTAAGGTCGGCTACCTCAACGTCATAGTTGGCACCGGTAAGGGGAAGTGTAACAGGAGGAAGAAAAGAAGTGCCATCAAAAATTACTCCGGGCGAGAAGGTAACATTGAACGGGAGATGATAGTAGGAAGTAAGTTTACCGCGCACCACGCTCACGCGTTCGTACCCTGCACCAGCCGGTACTTCAGCTTTGATTTCGGTTGCCGTTGCTGAGATCACATTTGCCTCAACGCCTCCAAACCAAACCCGATTTTCAGAAGTGATCGTTGAAAAGTTACTTCCTGTAATGGTTACTGTACTGCCGATCGGACCTTTTAAAGGTGAAACGGTATTGACAGAGATGACCGGAGTATGAATGTTATTGTTTTGAAGAATAGAAATTCTGGAACCTCCACCTTGAAGGGAAAAGATGATATCGGGTTTGCCATCGCCATTCAAATCTCTAGCAACCGGATGTGTGGGATAAGTATTCGCTCCACCACCTGTTACTTCATACGCAGGAACAAATGCATTGGCATCGAACACTCCACCAGAATAAATATTTTCAAATACACCAATGTCAGAATTATCGGTAGCAATGATATCAGGTTTGCCATCACCGTTGAAGTCGGCAATTGCAATTCCTCCAAAGCCACTGAGGTCGCCATTGAGGAGAACTTCAGTGGCAAAATCGGTTGCTTCTAAAATTCCGTTGGTATCGGTATTGAGCCTGATGTGTACATCACCGGCTCCACCATAATCTTTCCATGCAATATCATTTTTTCCATCCAGGTTAAAATCAGAAATCATAACGGTTGGGTCATAACTTGTTGATCCGGTTTGCGATATTGGAAGTGTAAACGAATGCTCGAAAGCGGGAACTCCCGGAGTAGAGATGTTTCTAAGAAAAACATACCCATTACTACTGATCACCAAATCATTTTTTCCATCCCCATCCATATCCTCTGATGCCGTGCCTCTGGAACCATCAATTATAGTGCCGTTAAAAAAAGCAACGGAAGGTCCAAACTCTATGTCTCCGGGAGTGCTTAAGTTTTGGTTGACCCAGAAATTTATTTCTACACACGTGCATGATCCACTACCTGCAATTAATTCAGGACGACCGTCACCATCCACATCGGTGACTAATGCAATGGGTGATGCATATTGATAACTTACTGGCCAATATTCGGCTGTTTCAAAGGCAATATTGCTCGGTGTGCTGATGTTTCGTAGCGTAACAAATGACCCCTGACCAGAACCGGGTCCTGTGGGATTAGAAGTTATAGCATCGGGCTTACCATCTCCATCCAGATCGGAAAATTTGAGCCCGGCTCCATTTCGGGCGGCAATTCCTAACGTGGGCACTGATATTTTAGGGGCAAAAGAGGCAGTAGTAAGTTCGCCCCCCAGCCCGAGATTTCTATAAATGTCAACTACATTGTTAGTGAGGTTGTTGGTTATAGTAAGATCGGGCCATCCATCGCCATCAACATCGGCAACAACCATTCCTAGGTTTGATATTGTTGCGAAATCGATTCTTGCGCCAAACGATGCCGGAATAATTCTACCGCCTCCTTTAAATGTTGGAGAGAATGGCTTGGAAGAAGTATTAGATAGTCCGGTGATTTTATTAATAATTGTTATCTTTTCGTAAGTAGTACCTACAGGTACGTTAACAACAAGCTGTGTTGAACTTGCGCTTGAAATAGCTGCTGCGATGGTGCCAAAGTGAACAACATTGTTGGATGCTGTTGGATCAAAATTATTTCCTAAGATCGTCAAGGATATTCCGGGCTCACCGGATAAAGGTGAAAAGGAAGTAATAGCAGGAGGGATATTAAGGATACGTTGATCAAGAACGACATTGTCAATTGCTGAAATGTATGATGCATTGGTAACATAGGTGCCCCTGATCTCAATGGAGGTAATATTTTTTAAAACACTTTTTATTTGGGCGCGCGTAGCGAATGCTCCACTAGTTGAATTGATGCGCCAGCCCTGAGTTTCATCTAGCTTCAATGAATAGCTACTCCATGCAGGCGCTGTTGCCGGTTTTGTGGGTAAGGAGAAGACCAGTGTAAAGGATGTCGATTCAATGCGCACATCACCGTTAACATTAGAGTTTGTGCCAGCCAACGACTGCTGAAGATCGAAACTCAAATTCATTCCGAGTGAACGAACGAGGTGATTTCCACGAAACTTGACTGGGGCAATCCAGCTTTGAGTGATGGGACTAACATTTGCACTGTAGGTGACTGAAATAAAGCCTGCCGGATTTCCACCTGTGGTAGAATGATTGGGAATAAGCGTTGTTGTTGAGTTGAGAAATGTCCATCCATCGGCATCGGTATCAAACGTGCTGGTTATTTGGGCGTGGGCAGAAAACGAAATACAGGCAAGCAGGAGGGAAATAAATGTTTTCATACACCAAATCTCTACATAATTACCTTGCCGGGGTATCACATGATCATGTGATACTTCTTAGCGTTTCAGCGTCAGGTAGCCTGTTTCTTCTTCTCTGCCGCTGCTAAATAGAATCTTGTAAAAGTAGGTTCCGGACGGTAGTTCATTTCCATTATCGTTTAGGCCTTTGAAAACATTACTTGTGTTGTTGTAATTCTCCACTTCAAAAACTTTACTTCCCCAGCGATTGAAAATGGTGACTTTGTTGTCTCGGGTTTCGGGAAGTGCCGCTATATTTTTTATTATCCAGGCATCGTTTTTTCCATCTGTGTTTGGTGAGATGCCATTGTAAACAATAAGTTCACCATCAACCTGTATTTCTATTACGGCCTCAATGCAATTAAGACTGGCATCGCATACTTTGATTGTAATCCTGTCAAGGCCAGAAAAATCCGTACTCCCATAATCAATCACTAATGTGTTTCCAATAATTTCAGCAGTGGCTTGACTCTCGGGGCCATCTACAATTTGAAGCGTGGTTAAATCGATGTCATTGTCAGGATCCGAAAGAAAAGGTAGCAGGTCTATAATTATTTGCTGACCAACTGTTGTTGTTTGTAATGTGGCATTAATGATCGGTGCGCCATTACAACTATTTACGATAATGTTAACTGCATCGGAAGCAACGCTTACGCAGCCAATCGCATCCGTTACTGTTACCGTATAGCTTCCTGCAATGCTTACGGTTATGCTTTCTGTAGTTTGCCCTGACGACCATGTGTAAGATGTAAACCCAGCAGGGGCTGTAAGTGTAGTTGAACCACCGCTACAAAATGTAGTTGTGCCTGTTACAGCAACGGTTGGTTGGGCTGTTATCGTTACCGTAGCGGTTACAGCGGTGCGAGGGCTTTCGCAGCCAATGCTTGAGACAATACTTACATAGTACGTTGTAGTAGTTGTTAATTGGGGTGTGCTATAGGTAGCTGTTGTTTGCCCTGCAATAGCGGTGCCACCCGTAGCAGTGGTGTACCACCTGTAGGTAGCGGTTGGATCGGCCCCGGTGGCACTGAGAATGATATTGGTGAGTTGACAGCCACTTGCGCCTGTTGCAACCGGTACAGCGGGCACATCACTCACTAAAACAACTTTCGTATCGGTGAAAGAACAAAGTGAAACCGGATCTATATAAACATAATTAATAAGATGTTGACCGATGCCTGCGGTAGTTGCATTGAATGTGCTTCCTGAAATACCCGGACCCGAAAAGGTGCCACCCAAAGGTTGAGTAAGTGCTGCTAAATCTACAACACTGTTAATGCAATAAGCAGATTCAAAACCTAGTATAAAGTTAGGTCGTTGTGTGATAGTAAGTGCAGTTGGCAATGACAACAATTGACATCCGCCTGAAGCGCCTGAAATGCGCACTTGATAACTGCCAGATTGAGTAGCAGCGAAAATACTTTCAGTTGCCAAGGCAATGGGTTGCCCATTTCTAAACCATTGCAAATTGTAATTTGGTTGTGAGGTGGTAAGTTGAATAGGATCGCCACATGTGGTTACCTGGCCACCCACAACCGTAAAGGTAGGCTGAATAGATGTTGCTATTTGCAAGTCGGTACCATTGTTTGCGCTTATAAGACTTGGGTTTGAAGCACGCACGCGCAATCGATACCCGATGCCTTCGGTAAGGCTTGCTGGTAATGTGGAGGTAATAAACCCTGTTGTGTTCGTTGTACTTTGAGTTCCCAGCACCAAAGGCGATGCAAAACTTCCTGTTATGTCAGATAACTCGACTGACAGTTGATTGCCGGCATTTAAAAGATCAACAGAAACATACGGTACATCTACTTGTTGGAGCGGGCAAAATGTTATGGCATCAAATCCACCAATGGCAATGCCGCCTGCGGGTAAGGTGGTAAAAAATCCCCGCAAGGGAATACTCGTATAAACGGGTTGGCCAGCTCCATTGTACTCAAACAACGCTAAGTGATACGTTGTGCCCGGTAATAAATTGGTAATAGTAACGGTAGTAGCGGCTCCCCGATAAATATGCTTATGTGAAGCGGGCAAATTATTGAAGGTGCTTGAAAAATTTGGAGAAGAACCTCCGTGTGTACTGAGTACAGTAGGAACAAAGGTTACCGGTTGTGATGGCACCAATACCACCATGCGGCCTTGGCCATTGCCATTTGTCCAACTAAGATTAACAGAGGTACTTCCTAAAGAATTATATAAAAGGGCGTTGGTGGAGATGGTAGGGGTCACAGCGGTTGACACTATTTGATTAATGTATTCAGTAACCAGATATCTTTCGTTTCCAATAGAACCATCCACTTCAAAGACCGCAACACCGTAAATTGAGTTGGGCTCAAGACCCTGTACCATAAATGTGGAGGAGAGATCGCCAATAGTGGTAACATAATTTCCATTGGCCAACAACGTTCCTGCACCAAACGTACCACCGGTGTAGCTGGTCAAATCTACGGGCACTTCAGTTACCAACCCACCCTTGCGCAGTACCACTAATCGCCTGGTGCCATTACCGGTTGCAAATGATAAATTAAAGCGATCGCCTTCTACAGCAGAAACACTCAAGTTTTTTGGTGCAACCGAAGGCCTGGGTGCGGTAGCAAAAGAAGCACGCCCAATGGAAGTTGTTAGGTAGACCTGTCCTGAACCACCGTTGTATTCAAAAAAGGCGTAATGATAAGTAGTTGACGGCTGTAAATTAGTCAGCGGAACATTATCTCCGGCACCTACATAAACCACAAAATTTCCTCCGCCTAAATTCGTGCCGAAACCAAAATTAGGATTAGGGGAATAATTGGTTAAATCCGTGGGTAACACATCGACAGCCGACCCTACTTTTGCGATAATCAATCGCCCTGCGCCATTGCCGCGCGTCCAAGTGAGTTGCATTCTATTACCGGTAACGTTATTGGCGAAAAAACTGGAGGTGGCAATAGTAGGGCCTGTGAGCGTAGATTGATTAGCCTGTGTTACAATAGCTGGATCTTGATAGAAGGCAGTGGCTCCGGTTCCGTTAACTTCAACAATAGCAAAGTGATAGGTTGTGTTTGGCAGAAGATTCGAAACTGTAAAAAAACTATTTGTATTTATTGCTATTACAAAATTTCCACCTCCTAGGTTGGAACCACTACCAAAATTACTGTTGGCGGTATATCCCGTAAAGTCAACAGGCCACGCATTTACAGGGCTTCCTGCTTTTACAATCAGCATCCGCGAAAGCCCATCGCCCGGGGTACAAGACATTGTTATTCGATTTCCCTCAATGTTGGAAAAAGTAAGATTTGTAGCAGGCACGATCGGCTTGGCGCCAACGTTCACAATGCCTGTAAGCGGGTCGGTGTTTCGATAAACCGGTCCGGATGAGCCATTGTATTCTATGATCGCGACATGGTATTCTCCAGGCGGTATTTGGGTTACATTCACCGAACTAGCCGTGCCATCGTAAACAACTCGTGAAGTGCCAATCGAGTTACTGAACGTATAGTTACTACTGGCCCAATAATTAGTGAGGTCTGCTGGCAATGTTTGCACGGCTTGACCCGGCCGTATCAACACAGTGCGAGCATTGCCATTTCCGTTTTGCCAATTAACGGTAAGTGTGGTTGCTGTAATGTTTGTGAAAGTAATATTGGAAGCTTGCACAGTTGGGGCTATCAAAGTACTGCCACTGCTTGTTAGCGCTTGAGCCCCTGTCATGTAAATTCGTTGTGTGCCGGTGCCATTATATTCGATAATGGCAAAATGATAGACTTGTCCAATGGCTAAGCCGAATATAAAGGTGTTAGTGTTACCACCAATGGTAAAATTATTTTGAAGTACATAGTTTCCGTTTCCTAAATGCGCAGCGGCTGTTCCGAAAGTGGCATTCTCTGTGTAAGAAGTTAGATCAGTTGGGAACACATCTACGGGTGAGCCCAGTTTTCCGATTACAATCCTGCCAAAACCATTACCACTTGTATAGTTCAGGTTCATTCGGTTACCTTCAATACCTGAAAAGGTGAGATTGGTGGGCGATATGGTTGGCTTACCCAACGTAGTGAATGAGCCAATGCCCGGGTCGGCCTGTTTATATACCGGACCTGAAGTGCCGTTGTATTCAAAAATTGCAAAATGATAGGTGGTGTTTGGTTGCAAAGTTTCAAAATTAAATGTAAGTCCAGCACCATTATAAACTATTCTGGAGGTGCCCAAAACCGGAGCCGATGGCAAGGAAGGACTCGGGAAGTAGTTTATAAGACTTACGGGTACATCTGTTACAGGCGACCCAGCCTTTACTAAAACGATCCGATTATTACCATTGCCTGCGGTAAATGTTACTGTGGCGTTATACCCTGTGATGTTAGTGAAACTAAAATTACCGGCTGATCCGCTGGGTGGCGATAAAGTTGTAACGCTTCCTGTTAAAACCTGTGCAGGTGCTGTTAAATAAAATGTGTTGGTAGCTGTTCCATTAAACTCAAAGACTGCAAGGTGATAGGTGGTGGCTGGAGTTAGACTTGTTGTATTAAAAGAGCCTCCTGTTGTTTCAGCTATTACAAACGTGTTGCTTCCTAGATTATCCCCGCTTCCAAAAACTGAATTGGCATTATAGTCAACTCCATTTGTAGGAGTCCAGGCAACGGGAAGATCTTGCCGCGCAACAATTAACCGACTGGTGCCATTTCCCTGAGCAAAGGATCTTGAAAATTGATTGCCTTGAATTGAGGCTGTGCCGAACGTAGTACTACCTAGTGTAGGTGCGCCAGCCGTGGTAAATGAACCGGTAAGAGTATTCGCTAAATCAAACACCGGCCCAGAAGAGCCATTACTTTCCACTACCCGATAAAAATACTGTGTGTTGGGCAGCAGGTTTGTAACATTTACAACATTACTGGAATTAAAATAGACTACGTTTCCGCCACCAAAAACAGCTTGGCCAGATAAAAAATTTGGGCTGGGAAAATAGTTCTGATACTGAGCAGGATCTGCTGGCGCAGACCCTGCTCTTAGAATAACCAACGAACGTGTGCCGTTGCCACGTGTCCAGGTTAGCGAAGCAGTATTACCTGTTGAAGTTGCTACCAAATTGGTAGAGCCTACAGTAGGTGGCAACAGCGTTGTACCATTACCGGAGAGGACATTAGTTGTATTATAAACCGTATTGAAATTGATTCCATTGAACTCGTAAATTCTAAAATAATAGGTGGTGCTTAGCACAAGTCCGTTAATAGCTGCACCAGAACCCGTACTTCGGTAAACCACAAAGTTTCCAGCACCTATCTGATCGCCCGCACCAAATGTGGCATTGGCTACGTAATCCGTACCATTGGCCGGAATTCCCGTTCCGTTAAATGTTGGGCTCAGGCTTGCAATCACCAGCACGTTACTTCCATTGCCGCGAGTCCAGTTCACTTGCAAACGATTACCTTCAATATTTGAAGCGCTAAAACTACTCGCACCGGTGGAAGGGGCTCCTCCACTTGTAAAAGAACCAGTTAATGCGGTCGCTAAATTATAAACCGGGCCGTTGGTTCCGTTGCCTTCCACTACACGGTAGAAATAAACCGTATTCGGTTCGAGGTTGGTAACATTGACTGTGTTACTGGAATTAAAATAGATAACATGTCCGCCACCAACGGCCTGGCCCGATCCAAAAGCTGTGCTGCCAAAATAGTTCTGATATTGAACAGGATCTGTAGGCGCAGACCCGGCTCTTAGAATAACCAACGACCGCGTGCCATTGCCGCGTGTCCAAGTTAGCGAAGCCGTATTACCAACGGGGGTTGTAATTAAATTGGTAGCGCCCACTGTAGGTGGCAATAGGGTTGTGCCATCGCCAGCAAGCACAGTGGCTGTGCTATAAAATGTGTTAAGATTAATTCCATTGAACTCATAAATTCTAAAATAATAAATGGTACTTTGTACAAGTCCAGTAATGGTTACGTTGGTGCTTGTATTTCGAGCCACTACAAAATTACCGGCCCCTATTTGATTGCCGAAACCAAACACTGTATTCGCTGTATAATCAATACCATTTGCGGGAACGCCTGTTCCATTAAAAGTAGGGCTTAGGCTTGCAATCACCAACACGTTACTGCCATTGCCGCGCGTCCAGTTTACGCGTAAACTATTACCTTCAATAGTTGACGTACTAAAACTACTGGCGCCAGCAGTGGGGGCTCCCCCAGTTGTAAAAGAGCCTGTTAATGCGGTCGCCAAATTATAAACCGGGCCGCTGGTTCCGTTGCCTTCCACTACACGGTAGAAATAAACCGTGTTCGGTTGGAGGTTGGTAACATTAACTGTGTTGCTAGAATTGAAATAGACTACGTTGCCACCACCAACGGCCTGGCCAGATTCAAAAAATGTGCTGGTAAAATAGTTGACGTGTTGAGCAGGATCTGTAGGAGCAGACACGGCTCTTAGAATAACCAACGAACGCGTGCCGTTGCCTCTGATCCAAGTCAGTGACGCTGAATTTCCCGTGGGTGTAGCCACTAAACTTGAAGAACCTAGTGTAGGTGGAAATAATGTGGTCCCATTTCCGGTGAGTACATTAACAGTATTGTATTGCGTAGCTGCGCCAGTTCCATTAAACTCGTAGATTCTGAAATAGTAAATAGTGCTATTGTTTAATCCTGTAATAGTCACGCTGGTGCCCGTGCTTTCGTACACCACAAAATTTCCAGCACCAATTAAATCACCCGAACCAAATGCGGAACTAGGGTTATAGTCGGTTCCATCGGCTGGCACTCCGGTGCCCCCAAACGTGGAACTTGCACTGGCTACCACCAATACCCGACTACCATTGCCGCGTGTCCAGTTTACCCGCAGACTATTGCCTTCAATATTAATAGCTGGAACCGAAAAATTGGTTGCCCCAATGGTGGGCGCTTGCGCAAAAACAGTGGCAGCAGATGCCATCACTAAAACAAGGATACTGATGATTTTGATAGCGTTACTGTAACTCATACCTGAAAATGGATTCATATAGCAATCTTTATCAATTTAAATAAATAATGACGGAATGATATTCACGCTGTCGGATTCAGTTCTTTAAAAATTACTAACCGTTCGCTCGTGAAAGCTGAAAGCGGAGAACAGAATACCTAATGTAAGTTCATGGGTTGTAAACTGAGATCCAACCGATTTATTAGTCGGTAGTTCAAACACATACCCAAAGCGATATTTTTCAGCGAGCATTGTTTGCAACAGCACTCCGTACGTATTCAGGTTTCGGGTAAAGACCCCCACCGTATGAATTTGATTAATA
>Ga0163153_10004330_pt1 | contig 17961 bp, 12 predicted proteins | sample OliLakLV19MP6IB1_FD_148629 | JGI IMG/M metagenome (GOLD analysis project Ga0163153, IMG submission 148629) | Freshwater microbial mat bacterial communities from Lake Vanda, McMurdo Dry Valleys, Antarctica - Oligotrophic Lake LV.19.MP6.IB-1 | ecosystem: Environmental > Aquatic > Freshwater >... | reverse complement strand
GCTGTGACCTGCACCCCTTGGTGCAGCCAGGCAACCGATTCACGCATCGGGCAACTGCACGATTCCCGCATCCGGTGAGTTTTTCCGAGCACCATCCATAGCGCCGGATAACGTCTTTTGTCCAGCGCCAACTTTGTCAAGGTCATTTTCCACGGCTGGGCTCTCGGGGCGAGTTTGATCAGCAGTAACCATCGACTTGGAAAAAAGGAAAGAGTGGCCCGTTTGTGCTCTGTTTCACAGACACCACAGCGAATGCTGTCGATAATCCGAAAAGAGTGGTGGCACTGCGGAAGTCCGCTAATGCGTCACGACGTGCAAGCATCGGTTCATTCGTCAAAGGAGTGTTGTTCATGCGTGGATTGTTTATCGGCCTAGCCCTGGCCACCATTGCCGGATTGATTCTGTCCTCCAACTGTTGTGCCGGTCCGACCGTCTCGGTGGGAATCAACGTGCCAGCGGCTCAGCGGGTTCCGGTGGACAAGATCGACCATTCGGTCTGGGACAAGCTGCTCCAGAAATACGTTGATGCGAACGGATACGTCGCGTACACCGCGTGGCAAGCGTCGTCAGCCGACCAGAAGACCCTCGATGACTATATGAATCATCTGTCGCAAGCTTCGTTCGAACCGGGCTCATCAAAAGAAGCCCAACTCGCATTCTGGATCAACGCCTACAACGCAGTAACGGTCAAGGGAATCCTGCGAGAGTATCCGACGACGAGCATTCGGAACCATACCGCGAAAGTGTACGGTTACAACATCTGGAAGGATCTACAGATCCTTGTCGCGGGCAAGGCGCATTCGCTGGAAGGGATTGAGCACGAGATCCTCAGGAAAATGGGAGAGCCGCGGATTCACTTCGCCATCGTTTGCGCTTCAATTGGGTGCCCGCGACTGTTGAATGAAGCCTACACGGCGGACCGGCTGGATGAGCAGTTGACCGGGAACGCAAAGGCGTTCTTCGCCGACCGCACGAAGTTTGTCGCCGACACTCGCTCGAGAACGATTGCCGTGTCGCCAATCCTGGATTGGTTCAGCAAGGATTTTGGAGCAGATACATCAGCCCAAATGCGATTGATTGCCCCGTACTTGCCCGAGTCAACCCAACCGCTGGCGAAGAGCTATACAGGTCGGGTGCAATTCCTTGAATACGACTGGAGCCTCAACGACCAGGCGAAGTTACGAAGTGCCGGGCGAAGGTGATCGCGCCTTGTGGCGGTTTGCGGAAACTGGTGAGTGTGCCGTGGTTCACACAGAGCGGCTCGCCGAGAAACCGATGATAGGCAGGGAAGCCACCATCACCGACGACGTTGAACCAAATGGACGAAAGGAATCGTGATGAGAAAGATCGTTTTTAGTATCGCGTGTGCCCTGGGGAGTGCCGGGCTGATTACCGGCTGCAAAAGCGACGGCGGATGTCCGGGAGGCAGTTGCCGGGCACCCAACTATCGCACGCCGGCGTATTCACCAAGCTACGAAGGTGCGAGAGCCGCAGAGCCGAGCTACTCGCCCACCCCGAGTTACGCCCCACCAACCGGTTCGGGAATGCGATCAGAACCTTCGTATCGCCGTTCGTGTCGAGCGCTTCGACCAAACGCTTGGTCAGGAGCAATAACGGTTGTGCGTCAACTCGCTCGACCTGGGGCAATGCGGGCGGGGCCGTCCATCCGATCACACCCATGTGATAGGCCGCGTGCAGCGGTGATTGCGCAGCGTAGAATACGGTCACCAGTTTCCCGTCGGGAAGTTGCGCCGTGCTGAGGTAGCCCATGTCGCCGGGACCGGTGGTGTAGAGCTTGTGGGGCGTGTCCCCATGACCGGCCGTCGTTCGCGCTGAGCCTCGCTTCGATGCTGCCATCGCGGCGATTGCCGTAGGTCAGCAAGAGTCGCTGATCCTTCAACCGCAGCAGATGCGGTGGGTGTTTGTGATAGCCTGCGATGAGACCTTCATCGGTCCAGGTCCGGCCATCGTCGGTGGAGCGAAATTGGCGCAGCTCCTGTCCGAGTTCCGGAGCGGGGCGGTTCGAGGTGCGGGGGACGCAGAGCCAGCTTTTGCCTCCGAGCGAAAGCAGCACGCTTTCATTGATTCTATCCGCCACCTTCACAGGGTTGTCCCACGAGCGGCCAGAATGCGGTGCGGTCATTGGGATTGGGTGGATTCAGCGCGGGGAACCAGCCGGCGTTCTGCCAGTCGTTCTCCGGGCGGATGTAAGCCCCCGGATCCAGCAGTGCCTGGTGCTCGGGATCGGCCTGGGACTTGACTTGCGTGGTGCCGAAGTTGACGAAGTTGAAGTTCATCGGTGGCAGCGACTGCCATAGTTGCTCGTCGCGATTCGATCGCCACTGCTTGCGCGCGTCCTCGGACGACACTTCCGGATGCTGCTCACGCAGCTTGACCAGGTCTGAAGCTGGGCTGGTCGCATTGACGCGTGCCTCATGATTCTCACGCGCCTGCTTCGCTTCGTCACGGACCCAGTTGGCTTCCAGCGTATCGGTGGAAACATGGATCGATCGCTTCTTGCCCGCCTGCTTCGCGGTCTCGGCGAGGATGTCGTGCACGTCGACGTTGTGTACCAGCAGGCCGACGTTCGAATCTTCCTGCAGCCCCAGCGTCACTTCCCACGACCGCGCATCTTCGACATGGAAGAAGAACTCGCCAAGCGAGTAGAAGTTATCCGTGCCACGCTGGCGTAGCGCGTAATGACGCACCTCGCCCTCCGGACCGTCGTTGATCGCCATCGTGATGATGACGTCGTTGGGATACTCCTTCCACCCTTCAAGGTGCTCCGATTCGATCGCTGCAATCAGACGCACCGCATACATGCCCGTGGGCAGCGGATCCAACGTGAAATGCAGTTGCTCCCCGCCCGGCTTCAGACGCACGACCGGCACCGGATCACGCTTCTCGCCCGTATACACAGCCTCCCCGGCCCGTTGAGCGAACTCGATCGGCTCCGCCCATTGCTCACGCATCGCGTCCGTCACACCCTCCATCTGCTGTGCCGGGAAGTTCTTCAGCAGCGTGCGGTAGTTATAGGGCGGAATCGGCATGATGTAATGCGGATTCCACACCAGCCAGTGCTCGACCGAACCGGGGTACGGCAAGCGCTGCGGGTACATGTTGGGCTGGCGCCCCTCCGCGGCGTTAGCGCCCGGATAGCCGGGTTGGGGCTGGGCCGGAAACAGTGCCATCTCACCTATCCGCCCCACCTCGACGGTCTGCTCAATCGGGTTGGGCTCCATCGGCTGCGGGGCGTAGGGATCGGCCGCCCACATCGGCTGGACCCACCCCAGGACGGCGCCGAGCGTTAGAACCCAGAAAACATTACGGGCCATGTGAGAATCCTTTTCGGTCTCGATAGAGATCATGCGTCCGAGCTCTGTGCTGTTCACGGAGACCCGTCTGTCTGAAAGGAATTTGCTTTTCGCGGGTGGCGTCACTGGCGGGATCCGGATCGGGGAGTAAGGGGGTCTGGTGTTTTCGCAGACATCCAGCCATCCACGGTCATCTCGCTGTTCACGCCGCATTCAAATCGCAGCGGCGCTTCCAGCCCGATGGCCGCGCCGGTCTGCTTGTTCGTGTAACGCTGTGGGTCGGTCACGTTGGTGAGTGTGTTGTTCTCCACGAGCGCCGCGCCGCTGGCGTCGTTGCGGAAGAGTGGGCGCGGCGTGCCGACGCACTCGATGATGTTGTTGTTGAAACTGAAAGTCTTGAAGTCGCTCTTCTCGTTGAAGCCGAACAGCCCCTCGGTGCGCGGCGTCTTCGTGGTGCGGGCGATGATGTGGTTGTTCCGCACTTCGAGTTGCGCGTAAGGCTCGTTCATCCACATCACGCCGCGACCGGGATTGCTCACGAGGTTGTTGTGAAAGCTCGCCGGCCCCGTCGCCGCCACGTTGCCGAAGGCGCTGATGAGATTGCTGCCGTCCTGGGCGGCGTCGAAGTCGAAAAGATTATGGTCAATCTCCACGCCGTTGCGCACAAACTCGATGGAGTAGCCGTCGCGGAAATAATTGTGGTGAATGTGAAACGTCCGCCCGCTTTTTGGCACCGGCCCTCCCGCATGTTTGGGAATGGAGATGGCGGCGAGCAGAATGTTGTGATCGATCTCCACGTCCTCGTCGCCCTCGAACGGCAGCTCGATGGTGAAGCCGGCCTCGATAGTATTGTGATGAATCCGCACGCGCCGCGCCTGCCGTCCCTTGATGCCGTAGTAGTGCTCGTTCGGAGCCTTGCCGGTATTGAGGAAACGGTTGTTCCAAATTTCTGTGTCGCTCATCCAGATGGCGAAGATGCCGCCGCCGGTGATGCCGCCCTTCACGCCGGGCTTGCCCTTCTCCCACCGCTGCCCGGCGTTCTCGAAAGTGCAGTCGTGAATCTTCGCGCTTTGCATGATGTAGGTGCGGATGCCGCTATACATAAAATCCGCGATGCGGAGGTCGTGGAAATGCAGACCCTTGTTCGCCACGCCGAATATCGCTCCGTGCATCCGGGGGCCAGTCAGCGTCATGCCGGAGATGGTAATATTGTCGGTGTCGTTGACGCAGCGGATGAGATAGCCGGTTTGGTCGAATTTCAGGCGATCCGTCTCCGGGTCCGGCAACGTCGCGGGATTCGCGCTCCAGCTCTCCGCGCTGGTGATGATGGTCTTGCCGACGCCCGCGCCGCGCAGCGTGACACCGCCTTTTAAATCCAGCGGCTGCGTGAGGCGATACGTGCCGGCGGCGAGTTCGATGACCGCACCGCTTTTTGCCTCCGCGACTGCGGCGGCGAGCGCCTCGACCGTGGAAACAGGCTCGGCGCGGAGATCGAAACCAAGGGTGAGCGTGGCGGCGAGAATAGTGAGTAAGTGGTGCTTCATGGTGTCGTTACTGTTGAATATCGCGTCCCGAGTAGGGAGTGGTGTGGCCGTCATTCTTCCTAATGGTTTTCGTTTCCGCACCGCGCGTCTCGCGGATGAGCACGGCGAAAGGGTCGCCGCTGAAACAGACTTCGCCAAAGAAGGCCCACACGGATGAGTCGGTGTTCACGAGCATGGGCGCGAGTTTTCCCGCTGTGGTGGTGTAGCTGAAACCGCCGAGGATTTCACTGCTTCCGCCGCCGCGCGTGTCGAGCAGGGTGCCGCCGCGTTCGGTCTTGTAGCCGAGAATCCACAGATCACCGCCATCGTTGATGAGATGCGTGCCTTGATTCTCGATGTTGAGCTGTCGCGCCCAGAGCTTCTGCTTTTTGAGATGCAGGTCGTGGGTGACGACATCCTCGAAGAACCACTCCGCGCCTTCCGCGGCGGGCGTGCTCGTGAGGTCGCAGTCCTGGACGCTGCGCAGGACGAGCGTGCGGCGCGTGGCGACTTCCAGCCCGCCGTGGATGTTCGCGAAATGTTCGATGAGCACAACTGGCGCTTCCCCGTCGGCGAGGCGGAAATCGGGGCGCAGCCCCTTTCCATAATTGATCATGCCGCCGAGGCCGACGACGCGCCGCACCTTGCCACGAATGATGACTGCCGCGCGCATGTTGTAGCTGCCGGGCAGGAACACGGTGGTCGCGCCGGAGTCCATTGCCTTCTGAATCGCCGCGGCGGAATCCGCTTTGCCCGTCGGGTCCGCGCCGAAGTCATCCACGTTCGCCCACGTCTTGGGATCGTCGCGGGGCACTTCGGGAGTTTCCTTCACCGGCAAACGCAGCGAAGTCGTCGGCGAGGGAAACGGGCTGGTCGTGGGATGCGAACAATACTCGGCGATGTCCGGGCCGAGGCTGCCGGGCTTGTCCGCGCCGCGAATCCGATACGCCGCGCCGGAGTCCGGCGTGTGCGAGACATCGCCGAGCTCGCGTGCGTAGCCGGTCGTCTTCACGTCGCGCAGAAAGATGCGCCCGCCGTTGTAATTCACGATGGCGGGCTTCTTCGCCGCGTCACCGCGTCCGGTGAGTTTCGCGTCGAGCAGGCAGAGCGTGCCGTAGGTGGAGAGCGCGGGCACGGCGCTGTCGCTCGTGAAGCCCCGGATGCTGATGGACTGCCCCTCGTTGGCGAAACCCACTTCCGCCTGCCCGCGCAACGTGATGTTCTCAAACACCTGACCATTCACCGCGCGCGCCGTGGCGATGCCGCGCCGGAAGCCCGTGACCTCGCAGTTCCGCACGAGGAGCGGCCCGTTCATGTCGCGATGCGCGAGGTCGAGTCCGGTGTGACCGCTGCCCGCGCCCGCGATGAATCGGCAGTCGCGCACCGCGCCGGAGTTGTTCGAGTAAAACTGGAGCGCCACCGCGCCGGGATTTCCCGCGCCGACATCGAAGGTCAGGTGCTCGACGTAATTATGAAACCAGTCCGCCGAGCCGAACCCGCCGCACCACATGATGGCTTCGGGCTTCTTCACATCGGTGAAGGTCGCGTCCTTGAGCCGGATGACGCTCGTCTCGCGCGACTCGCCGCACAGAAAAGTTTTCCCCCAGTTGTCACGCCCGCCGAATTTCTTCGGCCACTTGAGCGTGGCGCTGACGAGATAAGTGCCGCGCGGGAAATAGAGCAGACGGTGCTGCCCGGTGTTTTCATTGATGGCCCGCTGAAGCGCCTGGGTGTCATCCGTCACGCCGTCGCCCTTGGCGTCGTAGGGCGGCTTGGTGACATCAATGATGTTCGCAGTTTGCGGAAACGAATTTCCAGCGGTGGCCTGGCCGACGACCACGGCTAGGAGAATGCAGAGGGTCACGAAGAATGCGGGTTGTTTCATGCGCGGAGTCTGCGGGTGGAAAATGAGGGTCGTTGGGCAAAGGCAGACAGGGTGATGGCGACTAGGCAGACCGGCAGACAGAGTTGGATTTTGGATTTCATGGAGTGGCGGATGGAGGTGAAGTTCATTGGAAAGACTGGACCGAATCAAAGGTGGCGGTGGTGGTCGCGAAGGTATTGCCCGAGCAGACGAAGAGGCCGACCCGGCTTTGACCGTCGAAAGTGGCGGCATGGGACATTCTCGGCTCGCCCCAGTCACGGCCATCGGTGGAGGTGAAGACCTGCGTTTGCCCGCCCGTCTGGATGAGCCTCAAATGGAGCGGCATCGTGACCTTGCCCAAATCCTTTTTCTGGTTGTCGTCCTGATCTCCCGACTTGTTCCGCCACCGGCAGACGAGTGAACCCGACGCCTCGACTTGGATGAGCAGATAGCGTCCGCACTTCTCGGTGAGCGATTCCCGGATCATCAATCCGGCCACGGAAGGCGGTCGATCGTCCCATTGATAGGACGGGCCGCCGACGTTGGGGGCCAGACTTGTGAGGCGGGCGGAGATGGCGGCGTCGCCCGTCAGCGCCTGGCTGGCGAAGGTGCCTTGATCCCGCACGCGTTCCCAAAACGCGGTCATCCCATGACCGCAGCCCGTCAGCGTGAAGACACTCTCCGCGACTGAAATCGCACCGGGAATGATCGGCGCGTTGAGTTCGTCGTAGCGCCACGCGGCGGGCAGCGTGGAAGGAACCACGGTCACGGCGCAGGTCTGCTGCACCTTGTCGATCAGCGCGGTGAGGGTGCAGGTGCCGGGCTTTTTACCCACGACGATAGCGATCTGCTCACCAATGCTCCGGACTTCGGCCACGGCGGGATCGCTGCTCGACCACGCCACTTCCCGCTCGAATGTTTCCATCGGCGCGAGCGTGGCGTTGAGCGTAGCCCGTGTATTGACCGCAAGGCTGAGATTCTTCTGGTCGAGGCTCACTGTCGCGACGGCGACCTTGGGGCGACAGTGAATGGCCTCATTCAATTCCAGCGTCGCGATGGAGATGCCTTCCTGCGGATTGGCCGCAGTGACGTTGATCCGGTAGATGTTCCACTTGGCTGGCTTGGCGATGATGAACTCGCGGCGGCGAGTGTGTTCGCTGAACTCGGGAGTCTTTTGAATGTCCAGTGAGGTCCAGCTTGCCCCGCCGTCATTGGAGCCGGACAATTCCAAACTGCGCGGCATGCGCTGCGGGTCGGGGCAAACGACCGCATACGAAGTGACGAGTTGTTTCCGCCCATCGACATACTGGCACTGTAGCCAACTCGACGCGGACTTATCGCTCCACGCCGACTTGTCATTGAGATCGAAAGCCTTGAGCGCCGCCCCATTTCCATCCGCCGCGCCCTTGCTGGTGATCTGACACATCCCGGCCGTGGCGTAATAGGCCGTGTTGAACGCGAGGCCCGTCGGACGCGCCTTGCCCGCTACCATCAAGTCTTCCAGCGCCGCTTCGACTTCGGCCTTGGGCGGCTTTCGATTCAGAACGAGATAGGAGTGATTGGTATTCCCATCGGCCTGCCACGTATTGATCCCAGTGGACGCATCCACCACGTTCCTGCCACCGCTGACGATTGAGTAAAAGGGCGCGGCACCGCGCACCGCCACCAGACACGAAACCAGATCCCAGCTCAAACGATCCCCGGCGAAACCCACGCCTGGATAAAGCCGATAAGCCATGTTCAGCGGGTTGTGCTCCGGCATTTCGTAAGTCACGCGGCGACCAGACATCGTCGAACCGCCTTCGCCATTGAAGAGCACGGGCGTTGGCCAGTCGGCGCAGACCAGTGACGCGGAGGCGGCATCGACTTTGAAATTATACTCCGCGTCTTTGTTGCTCGCAGGGGGCGGGTAGTTCCCACCCATGACATCGAGCCGCGTAACCTTCTTTGCCACGAGTGCGCGGCCATCCAACGGGCTTTGTTTATCGGGGGTGGACTTGAGCAGGTTGGCCAGATTCCGCAATGGACCGACCGCCACGATGACCACGCTGCCATCGGGTTCTTTCGAGAGAATCTGACGGTAAAGCGCGACCGCGTCCGGGTAATCCTTGCCCGTTGCGAACTGGTGCGGAAACCGCCGGGCCAGCTCCGTAGTGTAATGCGGACCGGCGAGTAACCCAGGATCCTTGAGCGTCCCCACCGGGATCTCCGGGCGTCCGAACCACGTGTTGATCCCGTCCAGAGCCGGTGCGATCGCATCCGTCGAGACGCATCCCATCGTGGCCAGCAATCTGGCTTCGCCGCGCTCGACCGCCCCGTGGAGGATGAACAAAGCACCGACATCATCGCAGTCACCGCCCATGTCGGTGTCGAAAATGATGCTCACCGGCGCAACCGATGAGATCGGCAGGGCGTCCGCCGCAAGCAGGCCGGCCCCCATGCTGATGAGTAGAAACGCAATGATGGGCCTCAGGAGATGTTGTTTCATAGTGCGTAGTTTCATAAATGGGGAATTCGATTTTTTCGCGATAATTAGGAAAGATCAGGTGCTAACGGCTGGATGGCAATGCTCCCGGATTCCATCGATACAGGAGGTTCTTGCTGCGCCCGTCGTCCTCCTCGATGATTAGGTATTCGCCATTCTTGCGGCGATGCACGCTGAGGCATTCGCACGCGTCCATCCAGCCCACGCCCCAGTCGCCGGGAGGCTCAATATAGCCGACCGAAGCACCGGTCTTGTTCCCGTAAACATCGATGTGTCCCCGCTTGATTTCCTGGTCGCCGACCTTGCCGCGCTCCGCGACCGCCACAAATGCGTAATCGCCGGCGACATCGAAAGAAATCGGCTCACACGGGGTTCCCTTTTGAAAAGTGCAGACCACGTGCCAGGTTGCCGTTCGGTTCCCCTTGCTCCACCCGTCGTAGCGGCAGAGGTGATTGCCCATGGACTTCCAATGGTGGGTTTTCTCGCCGCTCATGGTCCCCGCGAGGAACATCACGTCTTGCTCCGGGTCGTAACGGAGACGGCGCACGGCCGAGAGTGGCTGCGGGGCCGGGATCGTCGTGAAGGCCCCGTCGTAGATCGGCACGCCATGACGATCCAGTCCGCGATAGTCGATTTTGCGCAGCGGTCCCCAGCAGGTCATCCAGATGTCGCCGCGCGCGTCCATGAAGGCGCTGTTCCCGCCGTAAGCGTCGTGGACTTTGGTCGGCGCATATTCGTCGGCGTCGAATTGGCCGTCGCCGTTCAGATCCCGCCACATCCAATCGCCCTTGGGAGCATGAGGGTATTTCGTGGAGTTCGACCAGACCACGCAGGGAATCATCACCTCACCGTCCGTGGCGGCATTCAACCGATAGATGCAGAACGGCGACTGGCCCGAGCCCATTCCCGTCGTGACAACAAACGTCTGGTTGTCGAGCCGCCGGACGTAAACGCCCGAGTTGTCGTATTGCACGAAGCGGGGATCGTGGGGGTATTTGTAAAAGTTCGCGGTGTAGGCCGCCAGCGTCGCTTCCTGTCCCGGAGGTTTCCCTAAGTCCACGTCGTAACGCTCGGTCATCCCATAGATCGACTTTCCGTCGGACGATGGATCCACCGCCCCACTGGCGGTGAAGACAACGCAGTGTCGCCGCCACTGAAGCTCCCCGGCGGGCGAGTATTTCTCGAGCCACACGCCTGGACCGATCGCCCGATACTGGGTGTTGGCAATGTAGATGGCACCGGCCGCATCCACGCCGATACCGCGCACCTGATGGAGCTTCAGGGGGGCGATGGCGCCGGGCGTGCCAGAGTAGATACCGCCCTTGACGCCGAAGGTTCCGTCCAACTTCGGCTGCGAGGTGATGTCTTTGTAAATGAGCACACATTCGTTCCGGCCCACGTCGCCGATTAGCAGGCGGCCCGCAGCGTCAATGCAGAAACTGCCCAGACGACTGCCTGCTGGCAGCGTGATGGATTGGGGCAACGCTTTTCCTTGGGCATCGTAGCGTCGCAATTCGGTCGCGTCCTCGCCGACCGCGACCCAGAGCGCACCTTCGCCATCGAGCGCGATCTGCCACGCATCCGCGACTTCCCAAGATCGTTTAAGCGTCATTTGCTCCGCGTCATAAACCCGAATCTTGTTGTCCAGCGGGCAGGACACAAAGAGTTCATCCTCGCTGGCACACAGACTACGGAGGTGGACGTCAGACTCCTTGCGAGATGATTCCACCTCGTGGACAGGCAGGAAGCAGCCGGCCGGGCTGTCCTTACCTCCCATGCCGCCAACAAACGCGGGGCCTTCCCCGATACTGGACCGGGACCGGCGACTGATGCCATACCAGTCCTTCCCGGCGGGAGGCCAGTTATTGGTATTTTTTAGACTGCCGCCCTCATTGTTATACTGCTGAGAAATGAAGACATACTTGGAATTGGCGGTTACCGCCCGGCCTCCGCTATGTCCCCAGCCATGATAACCCGGCACCGCAGGCCGCGGTTGGACCGTGCCGTCCGCCTCTATTGTGGCCACATTGCCGCCGCCTTCCTCCCAGCGGATATTGGTGTAGGTGGTGCCGTCCGGCGTCACATACATGCCCTCGATGCCTTGGGGCATGAACCTCGCGTCGGCATCGGAATTGGCGAACCAGGAGTTCGTAACCGTCAGGCGGTGCCAGGTGGGCTTGGCGGTTTCGACAGACACGGCGGCTGGAAGAGCGGCCACTTCGGCTGCCCTGACGACGGTAGCGTCGAGGAAAAGCGTGAAGGCCGATGATAGGAGAATATTCAGGGGTTTCATAAGGTCGTGGGTTTCGTCAGGAAAGGGGCCGGGTGCATATTAAAGGGTCCAGCCGTTGTGGGAGATGCGGGTGAGCATGGCGTTGGCCGCGTCGTTGCCGATAAATCGTTCCGTCTGCGGGTTCCATTTCAACTTCGTGCCCAACTGGGCCGCGATGTCGGCCAGCAGGGATCGTGAAATCATGAGGAGGCGCATCAGATCAACTCCAAGCCCTTCATGGTTGCCTTGCCGGTGGAAAACTCATTGGTCTCAATTCCCAGCCGCTGGAGCATCGAGACGTAGAGATTCGCCAGCGGGTAGTTGTTCTCCTTGTCGAAGGCGAGGTGCTGGCCGTGCTTGAATCCACCGCCGGCGAGCAGCACGGGGAGGTTGGTGTTGCTGTGCGAATTCGCGCTGCCCATCGGCGTGCCGTGGAGGACCATCGTGCATCTCGTCATCGTGTTCTTGATGAAAATGCATTCCAAAGCAGCCCGACTTCAGAGGCACATTCATTTTCCCGGCGCAGTCGCAGCAAGCTTGTCCGGCATGAGTTTCAACACGCCCCAATTGATGGAACGCCAGCGGGCCTCAGTGGGGATGTCGCTGGTCATCCAGGTGTCGAGGCTGTTCCAGCAGGCGCGCTGCACGTTCTGGCTGCCGTTGCCCCGGATGATGCCGAGGTCGCCGAGAATGACGGTCTTGTCCTCGTGCCAGTCCTGTTTGCCGAGCTTTTGAAACTCAACGCGCAGCACGGTCGCCAGCGGAAGTGAGATCTCGAAATTGCCCGCACCATCCTCCGCGAATTCCAGTTCGCTGGTGATGTCTTTCACCGAGGCGAAGACTTCCTTGCCGATGGGCGATTCGAAGACGCACTCCTCGCTCTTCGGTGCCTTTGGGTTGACGGGGCGATAGAGCACGGCGGTGGGTTTGCCTTTGATCTTCGCAATGAGCAGGCGGCAGTCGCCGGGTTGGTAAGGCGTGTTCTCCTGAAGATTTCCGGGATTCCACTTCTCGCCAAAATACAAGTCGAGCGCCCCGCCGAACTTGAACAGGAAGCGTGGGTCGGCCGCGGAGTTATCGAGCAGCTTCGGGTCCCCGCTGCGAAAGGCTGCGTGGATGCGCTCTGGGGTGATCCACAACGATGCCGTCGTGCGGGGATCGATCCGCGCCCAGGCGGTCTCGGCGATCGGCCAATCCTCCAGCTTGCCATCAACGGCCGGGCCTTTGCCACCGGCGGCGACTTCGAGCGTGCGGCGCACCTGTTTCTGCACCGGTTCGACCAGGGTTGCAGGCAGCCCCGCCAGCATCGCGGGCGTGACGGTGATGGTGCCCCACTCTTGCCGCCGCACGCTTTCCAGGCCCGTGAGGTGATTGATGCTGACGTGTTCCTTGCCGGTGACGACATAGATTTCGCCGTCGGCCGTTTGATTGATGGTGGGAAAGAAACACTCATCCTCCCAACTCACGCCGTCCACGGACATGCCCCGTTTAGCTTCGGGGAATCGCCACAGTGGCGTCGTGCGCACATCGCCACCGAGCGTCTTGAGAAACAACCCATCGGCGGTGAAGAGATAGGCGCTTCCCTTCTCGCTGGAAGTCGCCCACATGTCACCCGCCTCGCCCCGACGCGGCTTGACCATGCGGCCCATGCTGCCTGCGCCGGCCACGAGTTGACCGGGAAACTGCGGCAGGCGCCAGTGGTCGTAGTAGCGATACGTCCACGCGAGCGTACCATCCTTGCGGTAGCCCTGCGGCGGGCTGAAATACTCCCAGCCCCCGGCGCCGACGACGGAAAATTCTCGTCCGAGTAACGGCGGGCCAAACTGACCATTCCACAGTGCCGGGTCCACCTTTCCGAGCGACGTGATCTTGCTCAGATCCCACGTCGGAACACCCTTCGAATCGAGACTGGGTGTGGGGAAACGACCGCCACTGAGATTGCCGCCAGCAAAGGACAGGTCCGCGTTCAGATAGATGCCAAAGAGTCCGCCGGGGCCACCAGGGCTGGTGTAAAACGTCAATTCCTCCGGCTGTACCTTCTGATCGCTGTTGAGATCACTCCAGATGAACTGGTTCGCGTCATGTTTGGCTTTCTTCGCCCGGATCGCGTCTTTGAAATCCGCCCGGTCGAAGATCTGACCTTCGCCCTTTTCGCTGAACATCGAGTTAGTGCTGGCAATGATCGCCACGGGCACGGCGAAGTCATCCTTCCCCTCATCCCAGCGCCAGATCACCGTATATGCTGGCTGGTCCGCCCGCACCACACGATTGAACAGATATCGATGCCCGCCCGTCGTCACGGACAGGCCGGGCGGAGGCAGCAGCCGATTGCTGAAGACCGCATCGAACTGGTTGAACTGATGTTCCGGCGTGGCGGGCGCGGTGAGATCAATGCCTTCCCATTTCTGGCTCAACTGGCGACCCATCAGCGGCGTTCGCGTCAGGATGTGGGTCAAGCGGCTCTGCCCGGTGGCCCAGTCCAGCTTGAAGGCCATGGAGGCCTTCTCCATCGGAGCCACGCCGTGCGGATAGTAAAAGATCGTCTTGTCCACCGGATCGAGCGTGCCACCGCCGCCATACTGCGGTCCGCCGTAGGTGGCGAGGAGGAATTTTCCCGTGCCCGCATTCCACAGGCTGATCCGCTTCGGCACATGGGAATTCTCCGCGACCCAGAGTTGACCCTGCGCATCCACGGCCATGCCGTCCGGCCGATCCATGCGCTCCTCGTCGTATTTGCCGATCTGCGGCCCGCCTGCCTTACCGATCGTCCGCACCAACTTCCCTGTCTTGTCGAAGACCTTGATCTGATGCCGCGTGCCCCATTCTCCGACATAGAAATTGCCCGCCGCATCAAAGCGCAGACGACGCGGCTCCAGCAGCCCGGTGACGACTTCGGCCTCCTTCGTCGGCACTCCGGCCGCGTCGAGCGCATAACGCACGACCGCCTGACCGATGATCGCGTAGAGCTTGCCGTCCGGACCAAAGGCCACCCCACGGCTGGGACCGGTTTCGAGGTTCGCCAGCATCGTCTGCTTCGCGATGTCCACGACGAGCAGGTTCCCCGTCGTCGTATCCATGTTATCCCCATTGTCGGTGTTCGAGATCACCGCCACGCCCCCACGCACGGCGAGGTCGAGAAAGCCATATTCATCGATGGTCGGATACGGCTTCTTCGGCGTGTATTTGAAAAGCACCTGATGCTTTCCCTTTTCCGTGAGGCCCGCGCACAAGCCGACGTTGTTGACAAAATAGACGACGCCCGCCTCAGCACCCGGCGCCACGTCTCTGGCGATCGCCTTGGCGCCATTGAAGTTGTCGCTGTTGATGCCCTTGAACTTCTTCCCGCTCAAATCCGCGTAACACAACGCATGGCCGCACTCCGCGCAGGAGGTGGCCAACACCATGGCGGGCGAGCCATCCGGGCCCTTCGCCAGATGCAGCACATCGCTCGGCGCGGCATGGTCGCCCATCCACGTCCCCGAGGTGTCCTCCGTCTTCCACGGAGGCGTGCCGGGACTATAGACCGACATCTCATAGCGCAGATCGATGCCATCATGCACCAACCCGCGCACCGTGTAAGTGCCCGGCTTTACCAGCGTCCGCGTGTAAGGCTCCTTTTCGCCCTTCTGCACACCCACATCGTAGAAGTCCCAGTTGAACGTGATCGGGCCCGCTTGAGCCTTCACCTCGCTGGCCAGATTGCTGACACGCCGGCCATCCGCACGCTCGATGACGGCTGTCACATAGCCCGGTTTATCCAGTGCGAGCGTGACCGGCAGACCTGCGGAACGGAACGACGGTTGTGGATCGGCTCCGAATGCAGACGATGCGATGAGTGTGTAGGAGAGGATTATTAGGATGTGTGTTTTGTGATTCATAAGGGTTCATCGACAAATGAAGTGCGCGTCGTAAGTTTGTGTTGCCGTAAGAGTTTACAAAGCGTGGTCAAATCGGTCTGATGAGCAGTGTCTAAATCTGACTTATCAGGAGATCCGAAATGACCACGAGAGAATTGTACAAGTAATTGATTACCGCATCGCGCTTGCGCGATTTGTCGGCAGCGGATATTCTCGGCGATCATGGCCGCTGATCGCTCCCTTCCGCCGTGCCCGCGTTGCCGCGAACTTGAGGTTCGTGTGGCCGAGTTGGAATCGTTGGTGCGATCGCTGAGCGAGCAGGTCTCGAAGCTGACTGCGGCTTTGGAAGAGGAACGTCGTCGGGGCAAGCGTCAAGCGGCTCCGTTCTCGAAGGGACCGCCGGTCGCCGAGCCGAAGCCGCCGGGCCGTAAGTCGGGGAAGCGGCACGGCCCGCACGCCCATCGCAGCGTGCCGCCGCGCATCGACGAGACTTACGACGTGCCGTTGCCGCCGGAGTGCCCGCACTGCGGCGAGCGGCACGTGAGTGAAACGCATGTCGCCGTGCAGTACCAGACGGAAATTCCTCGCACGGTGATTTATCGCCGCTTCGACGTGCATGTCGGCACATGCGATGCTTGCCGTCGCACCGTCGCCGACCGTCACGTCTTGCAGACCGGTTCGGCCCGCGGCGCGGCGGCGAGTCAACTCGGACCGCGCGTGCACGCCCTGCTCGCGCTCCTCAACAAAGAACTCGGCTTGTCGCACGGCAAGAGCGTGAAACTGCTCGGCACGCTGTTCCCCGAACTGCGGATCGCACGGGCCACCAGCGTCCGTTCGACGTTGCGGACGGCCGAACGCTGCGCTGCCGCTTATGAACGACTGCGAACGGACTTGCGGGGCGCGTCGGAGGTCGCGCCCGACGAGACGGGTTGGAGGGTCGGGGGCCGCTTGGCTTGGTTGCATGCCTTCGTCAGCCGTCGCACGACGTATTACGCGATTGATCCGACCCGCAGTCATCGACCGGCCGAGGCGCTGCTGGGGCTCGATTGGCCGGGCACGCTGGTGCATGACGGTTGGAGCGTCTACGACCGCTTCACCCGAGCCTTCCATCAACAGTGCCTCGCGCACTTGCAGCGACGTTGCCGAGAACTGTCGGAGACGGCCGTCCGCGGGGCCGTGCGCTTCCCACGCGCGGTGCTCGGACTCATCGATCAGGCGTTCGCTCTGCGGCGGGCCTGGCGCGGGCATCGGTTGAGCGGCAATGACTTGGCCGAACGCGGCTTGGGCTTGGCGTGCGAGTTGGAACAATTGGCTTCGGGCCGCTTCACCCACGCACCGAATCGCCGCTTGGCCCGGCATGTCTCGAAGCATGCGATGCAGTGGTTCTGGTTCTTGATCGATCCGGCGATTCAAGCCACGAACCACTGGGCCGAGCAGGCCATTCGTCCGGCCGTCGTGAATCGCAAAGTCTGGGGCGGCAACCGCACCTGGGCCGGTGCACGTGCGCAAAGTATTCTGATGTCGGTGATTCGCACCTGCGATCAACGGGCCGTCGAACCGTTCGCCTTCCTCCTCGAAGTGCTCTGCCGAGCGCAGTCGCAGTTCATCACGGCGTGAGACGGTAATCAATTACTAAATGAGTTGGCTCGCAATGGAATAACTCCTTGAGTGGCGCAGGCTTTTGAGCGCAGCGACATTCTGCATTGTGATCGTCTCACTGTCGAGAGAGACGCGAGGAGGCGCGGACAATTAATTTATGAATTGTCCCTTCTCGCCTGATGTATGCCGCTTAGCTGAGCCGAAACTCCACACCGTCGACCGGATCACTCTCCCGGTCGACACGCCTTGCACGGCTCGCGTGTTTTCTTCGCCTCGTCGAGCGGGATCGCGGTCGCCGAAGCGTTCAGATGTCGGCAAGTCGCCGTGTGATACTTCTTTCCCTTGGTCGTGACGTAGACCATGCCGGGAACCGTGGGCATCGTTGCGGGCTTCCGGAAATCCCAAGGTGCGATCGGTGCCGGATCGGCCCAGAGCCCGAGCTTCTGCTCACGCGCCGACGCCTCAGCCGCGGCAAGCTCTTTGTCGTGCGGTGCGTACTTCACGTAGTGCCAGGCGAATCCCTCCGCCACGAGTTCGCGGTTGATCAGTCGCTCCCCAACGTAAACGTCGGCCACGGTCCGCCCGTAGCGATCCACGTCGCGTTTAACGAGCCGCAACTCGCGGCCGAACACTTTGCCGGAGAGGGCTTCCTTCGCGCGCGAGCCGAAGTCCTGCTTCGCCTCCGGAGCGTCGATGCCGTTCAGCCGGATATTGGTCTGCACGTTCGCAGCGTCGAGGACCGTGAGCGTGTCGCCGTCGGAGATGCCGACGACCTTGGCCGTGACGGTCTGCGGCTCCGCCGCGAGTACGGAGCCGAGCAAGATCGTGAGCGTGACCGAGGCCAGGGCGGTAAGCGGGGTTTTCATAGCCGTTATCCTACTGCGACCGACAGTGGCGAGCGACATCCGGCCGAATCATAATCATGGCATGAAACCCGACCACCGCCACCAGCTCCGCTACGGCCCGTACGCCGCGCCTCGCTTCCGTTACGGCTCTAAGGCCTCTGACGCGTGCCGCGGCGACGTCGTGATCGTGGCGCTGTCCAAC
>Ga0163153_10004329_pt1 | contig 17964 bp, 10 predicted proteins | sample OliLakLV19MP6IB1_FD_148629 | JGI IMG/M metagenome (GOLD analysis project Ga0163153, IMG submission 148629) | Freshwater microbial mat bacterial communities from Lake Vanda, McMurdo Dry Valleys, Antarctica - Oligotrophic Lake LV.19.MP6.IB-1 | ecosystem: Environmental > Aquatic > Freshwater >... | reverse complement strand
AACATCCTTATCGGCCTTTCGTGGGCAGGCGTCATTGCCTGCCTTCACGATCTCGGCCGCTGCGGTGGCCCCCTTTTGCTTGAGCATTCATCCGGCCATCTGGTTCCCTTTTGCGTGAGCAGTTCCACAACCTGACCGGTCGTGGTGCTTTCGTCACAATTCCAATGAGCAATGGGTGAATCCACACCGAATCGCGGTTCGTAAAGGCGGCATCAAGAATTACGCCAGAACAAACAACCATTTCACCGCGCAACCCGGTAGTTAACAGATAGGGAACCGACGCCGCGTCGGCCCATCACCCGGTTGCCGGGCATCGCACCCAGTCGCCAAGCGAAGGTCGTTGCGGGCATCGCCTCTCACGGAGAGCGCCGATGTCGCTTCGCCACGACCCCACCGACCCCGAAGACATGTCACCTGAAGATCGCCTCGCCGAGGTTGCCGCCATCCTCGCGGAGGGTGTGCTGCGCCTTCGCCGTCACCGCGTGAGAGCTTATGAAGAGAGTTGGCTTCGGGGATTTTTCGAGCTGCAAGTCCTTGGGAAGTAAATACTTACAAAATACGAACGCCGATGGCTCTCCGCGTTCGGTCGCTGATCGGGAGCGTTAAATGATACGCGCGAGCAGAAAAACCATTGTGCGTGACGTGATTGAATGAATGGCCGAGTCGCGTTCATGCGTTTGCAAAACTGCACGGGGTGCGTTGCGAACGCGCCTGTTAAACCGTGCAACACAAACAGCGCCGTCGCACAGCAGTTAACCGGTCGGTAGCGTGTATCACGAAATGCTGTTTACACGGCTACGGCTCGGTCTTCGGTCGGTACCTCTACGATGCTACGCATTTCAACTCCTAGCGCGTCGAGAATGCGCGTGGCGCGTTCCAGCGTGATGCCGTGGTACTCGTTTCGCTCGACCCGCGAAACCTGCGACTCATGCACACCCAACCGCTCGGCGAGTTGGCGCTGACTGAGCCCGCAGGCGATGCGAAGTGAGATCAAGAGACTGCCCAGGCCGTGGAGATTGCGAAGCTCATCGAACTCGCCGCGCTTGAGGCGCTCGTATCCGCGATACGGCCGGCGGGTCGCCGGGTCCCACGTCCAAACCTTGTGCGGATCAAGCAAGTTGAGTTGTCGTTCCAACTCGCCGGATGCCAGGAAGCGCCGATCGCAGACGAAGTACCCATCGATGTAATTTGGATGATCCTTATCCTCCACGAATGATCCGTTGACAAAGATTTCAGTGATGCCGACCTGCCAGAGCTGCGCGACGAGGGTGCTGAGATTGTCCACGAGCTATCGGCGCCACGGCAAATCCCAATGCGATTCAGCGCTGGACTGGGAGGAAGAGGATCGCAAGAGGCGCGAAGTAGAGGAAGAGATTCGTCGGCACAAGGAGGCGGAAGTTCGCAAAAGGCGCAAGGACCTGGCCAAGCGCCAGAAAGCCGAGCAGGCACGCGTCGATGAACTGGTCCGCAACGCCAAATCGTGGCAGCAAGCAGGACTGTCCGCGAGTACCTCACCGCAGTTCACGATTTCCTGATCCAACGCGACGGCGCGATTGCGGATGACGGTGAGGCGGCCCGATACTTGCGTTGGGCCAAGGATCAGGCGGACCGGATGGACCCGCTCTCAACCGTTTACGGTACGACGATGATTTGATAGTCGTTCGACGGGGGAGCTTAACCCGATCGCAAGCGCGATCGGGTCTTTCTTTTCGGTAGTGCGCCTCGGCCCGATACCGCGCCCTAGCGCTGCTTCACGGATCAGGCGAGCACCTGTCTGACCGCTTCGCCGTGCACATCGGTCAACCGAAAGTCACGACCGGCGTGCCGATAGGTAAGCTTTGTGTGGTCGATTCCTAGCAGGTGCAGCAGCGTCGCGTGCAGGTCGTGGATGTGGACTTTGTTGTCGACGGCGAAGTAGCCGTAGTCGTCGGTGGCGCCGTGCTTGAAGCCGCCCTTGACGCCGCCGCCCGCGAGCCACATCGTGAACCCTTCGGGGTTGTGGTCGCGGCCGCTGTTGCCCTCGGCCGTCGGCGTTCGGCCAAACTCGCCGCCCCACATCACCAGCGTGTCTTCGAGCAACCCGCGCGACTTCAGGTCCGCGAGCAGCCCCGCGATCGGCTTGTCCACTTCAAGCGCGTTCTTCTCGTGGCCCTTCTTCAAGTCGCTGTGCTGGTCCCATTGGACAAACGGGTCACTGTGCGTCACTTGGACAAAGCGCACGCCGCGCTCCGCGAAGCGGCGGGCCATCAGGCACTGCCGGCCGAAGTTCTCCGTCACCGCGCTGTCGATGCCGTAGAGGCTCAGCGTCGCCGCGCTCTCACCGCTCAAGTCCTGCGCCTCGGGCATGGCGGTCTGCATGCGGAACGCCAGTTCGAAGGATTGGATACGGCCTTCGAGGGCCTGATTCGCCCCGACCGTTTCGAGGTGCCTGCGATTAAGCTCGTCGAGCATGGCGAGCTGTTCGCGCTGCTGTGCGCTGGTCAGTAGCGGGTGGCGAATGTGCCGGACCGCGGCGTCCTTGGCCGGCCGGCTGGCGACGCCGAGCGGTGTCCCCTGGCATGCGGCGGGGAGGAATGCGCAGCCCCAGTTGTTCAGGCCGCCGTGCGCCAGCGTGGGACAGATCGTGATGAATGCAGGCAGGTTGCCGTTCTCGGTGCCGAGCCCGTAGCTGACCCACGCGCCCATGCTGGGCCGGACGAAGTTATCGCTGCCGGTATGGAGCTTGAGCAGGGCGCCGCCGTGCGCGGCGTTGGTGCCATGCAGCGAGTTGATGATGCACAGGTCATCGACGTGGCGGGCGACGTGCGGGAAGAGCTCACTCACTTCGATGCCGCTCTGGCCGTGCTTGCTGAACTTCCACGGCGAGGCGAGCAGGTTGCCGGTCTTGGCGAACTGCACCCGTGGCTTGGCGAAGGGCAGGGGCTTGCCGCTGTCGCGCTGGAGCAGGGGCTTGGGGTCGAAGGTGTCGAGGTGGCTCGGGCCGCCCTTCATGAAGAGGAAGATGACGCGCTTGGCGCGGGGGAGGAACAGCGGCGTCCGCGCCGCCAGCGGGTCGGCGGACGACGCCGGCGCTGATTGGGCGAGCATCGATGCCAGCGCGAGGTTGCCGAAGCCCACTGCGGCGCCGCGCAGGCATGCGCGGCGCGAGAACGAAAGCTCGGGCAACGCGGAGCGGCTGGAATGATCCTGATTTTCCAATCCCATGTTCATCACAACTCCGCGCTACCTCACGTACATGAACTCATTGGACACCATGAGCACCTGCGCCAGCGACTGCCACGCGACCTTGCGCCCGGCTGCCGCGTCGCCGCCGGCCGCAGGCTGCATGGCTCTCTCGATGAACCCAGCCGCGCGCTTGATTTCGCCATCGCCTGGCGGCCGGCCGTAGAGCGTTTCATACAGCCACTTGACCCGCGAAGCGTCGTCGCCGTCGCGCAACAGCGTTTGATTCGCCAGCGCCTCGGCCGACGCCCACACCAGCGGGCTGTTCATCGCCAAGAGCGCCTGCGGCGCGACGGTGGTCGTCGGGCGGTCGCCCTGGGAGACGGCGGAGTCGGGGAAATCGAAGAGCTCGAAGAAGTCGTAGAGGTGATTGCGCACGACGGGCAGAAAGACCGAGCGCTTCAGTGCGTCATAGGTGGTGCCGTCCTTCGACGTGTGATCGAAGAGGAACTCGCGATTTTTGACGTGCGTGATCGCCGGTCCGCCGGTGCCGGCGGGCGAAAGCTCGAGCCGGCCGCTGACGAAGAGCATCGCGTCGCGGATGGCTTCGGCTTCGAGGCGGCGCACCGGGGCGCGGGAGTAGAGCCGGTTCTCCGGATCGAGGCGCGTCGCATCGTCACTCGTCTCGCCGCTCATCTGGTACGTCCGCGAGAGCATGATCCGGCGGTGCAGCTTCTTGATGGACCAGCCGTCCTCGACAAAGCGCGACGCGAGCCAGTCGAGCAGTTGCGGGTGCGTCGGCGCTTCGCCGAGCTTGCCGAAGTTGTCGGTCGTCCGCACCAGCCCCCGGCCGAAGTGCCAGCGCCACACGCGGTTGACGATGACGCGGGCGGTGAGCGGGTTCTCCTTCGACGCGATCCACTGCGCGAGCTCCATCCGTCCGCTGCGGTCGGCGGCGATCGGCCGCGAAGCACCGAACACCTGCGGGAAGCGGCGCGGCGACATCGCTCCCAGGGTGAGATGGCTGCCGCGCACGTGGATGGCGAGATCGGTGGGCTTGCCTTCCGTCACGCCCATCGCCGAGGAAACCTGCGGCGCCGCTTTCTCGATCTTCGCGAGCTCGTCGCGCAGCTTCTTCAGCTCCGCCTTCTCGCCGTCGGCGTACTGATCCTCCGGCTTCGCGGGCAGCTTGGCGCCGTCGCCCAATCGCTTGAGCAGTTCCGCGTTCGCCGCCGCGATGTGCGAATCGATCGCCGCCTTCGCCGCCGCGACCTTTTCGTCGTGCGCCTTCTTCGCCGCGTGATCCTCGGCTGTCGGGATCGGGTTCTCCCACCACTTGGCGATGGTGACGAAGCTCTCCATGGTCTTCGTGCTCTTGAAGATCCCGGTGAGCGCGTAGTAATCGGCGGTGGTGATTGGATCGAACTTGTGGTCGTGGCAGCGGGCGCAGCCGATGGTCTGCCCGAGGAACGCCCGGCCGAGCGTGTCGACCTGCTCGTCGATGATGTCCATCTCCATCTTGGTCTTGTCGACCTCGGCAAGCACCTTCGGCCCCAGCGCGAGAAAGCCGGTGGCGATGAGAGCGTTTCGAGTTTCGAGTTCGGAGTTCAGAGGTGCAGAACGGTGGGCGCTTTCGCCCTTTAACTCGGAACTCGGAACTCCGAACCCGGAACTGGTGAGCAGGTCGCCGGCGATCTGCTCGATGATGAAACGATCGAACGGCTTGTCGCTGTTGAAGGACGCGATGACATAATCGCGGTAACGCCACGCGTTGCCGTGGGCGATGTTCTCATCGAGCCCGTTGGAGTCGGCGTAGCGGGCCACGTCGAGCCAGTGCCGGCCCCAGCGCTCGCCGTAACGCGGGGAGGCGAGCAGGCGATCGATCAATCGGGCATACGCGCCCAGTGCGTCCGGCCTCTGCTCCGCGCTCCCCGCTCCGCGCTCCGCACTTTCCGTTTCGCAGTCGCGCAGAAACGCGGTGACCTCCTCCGGCGTCGGCGGCAGGCCGGTCAGGTCAAACGTCGCGCGGCGAATCAGCGTCCGAAGGTCGGCATCCTTCGCGGGCCTCAATCCTGCGGCTTCAAGCCTGTCGAGAATGAACCGGTCGATCGGCGACGCCGGCCAGCTTTCGTCGGCCACCTTCGGCGCAGCCGGTTCGTTTATCGGCTTAAAGGACCAGTGCTCGCGCCCCGCGACGTCGATCGCCGGCGGCTTCACGGGCTCGGGTTTCGTCGCTGTGCCGGCCGCGTCTTTGGGGTGCGGCGCGCCGCGTTTCACCCACTCTTCCAGCAGCTTGATCTCGCGATCGGTAAGTCGCTGCTTGGGCGGCATCCTCAAATCGCTGTCGGTGTAGCTCACCGCCTTGACCAGCAGGCTCGCCTCCGGCTTGCCCGGCGTGATTGCAGGCCCGCTCTCGCCGCCGCGCGTCCAGCCCTCCGCGGAATCAAGTCGCAGGCCGCCCTTGGCCTTCTTCGCGCCCTCGGCGTGGCATTCGTAGCAGCGATCGACCAGCAGCGGCCGGATGTACGACTCGAAAAACCGAACGCCGTCCGCGTCGGCCGCTTCGCTCAATGTCGCGGCGAAACAGAGGACGCAGGGGATTGAAATGAGCCATGCTCGTGTCCGCATCACTGGATATGGTAACGGCGACGACGCCAATGATGCGTGAAATTTCTCTGGCGGCGGAGGACGGTCGTGGACCACTTTGAATTGAGTGGCACGGGCAGGCCGCCGCTCGGAGCGGTTTGCCCGTGTTCGAGCGCTTCGGGTTGACCGCCACGGGCAAACCGCGCAAAGCCGCGGCCTGCCCGTGCCACCCGCTTTCAAACTAACCCACTACCCGGTGGACGAGGCCCTTGAGGTCAGGGGATCGGCCTTGCAATGCGTCGATCAGGTTTCACTGCTCGAGCGCCGCGGCGCCGTCCACGGGCGGCACCACGAACACCGATCCGTACAGGTCATGGCTGATCTCGCTGCCGTCGGCGGCGTCGAGGCTGTATTTCACGCGGACCTGCATCGACGGCTTGAACCCGGGGATCGTAAGCAGCACGCCGCGGCCATCCTTCGACAGCGTGACTGATTTGATGTTCAGCGTGTCACGACCGCGCTGGCCATCGGAGACCTTGAACTCGGGCGAGCCGTAATTTTTCGTCCACTGGTAATCCCACTGCTCGACGAGATAGCTCTGCGCATCGCCGGCGGTTTCGGGATCGAGCGGGTGATTAAAACGCAGGACCAGACCGTCCTTGACCGGGCGGAACGCGGTCGGGGCGTGCACCTTGGCGCCGGTGTGCCGGATGCGCCAGAGTCCGCCGGGGCTGGTTCGTTCGCTGCTCCAGCCGAACAGGCCGCACGCGTAAAGCTGGCCGTCGCCGGGATGGAATCGGCCGCGCATGATGCCGGTCGGGAACGAGAGGCCGAGTCGGAAGGCCGCGCCCTGCGCCGTGACGTGCTTCACGTCCTTCACCGGCTCGTGGATCACGCTGAGAATCTGCCCGGTGCCGTAGCTGAGCGAGAGAATGCTGTCCTTCGGCAGGCCCCAGCGGTCGTCGCGCACCCAGACCTGCTCGGCGGGCGAGCGGTCGAAGCTCTTGGGTAGCCATACGATCGGGCGGTCGTAATCGGTGGGCCGCTCCCCGCGGTGATACGAGAACATGTTGCCGCTGAAGCTGCCGGGGCGGACGAGATTGATGCGGTTGGCCGGCATCCAGAAGCCTTCCTGATCCGATGTGAAGAACGTGCCGCCGGGACCGATGCCGACGCCGTTGGCGGCGCGGTAGCCGTTGGCGAGGATCTCGGTGGTCTTGCCGTCCTTCGATACTTTCAGGAGCGTGCCGTGGTGCTCGACGAGCGAGTCGCGGGCGTGCTGGCCGCTCTTGGCGTAGTAGAAGTTGCCATCTTCATCGGTCTGCAAGCCCATCGCGAATTCGTGGAAGTGCTCGGTGACCTGGTGGTCGTTGTTGAAGTTCTCGTAGAAGTCGGTCTCACCGTCGCCGTTGAGGTCGACGAGGCGCGTGATCTGGTCCCGGCCGCAGACGTAAATCTGGTCATCGACGATGCGCAGCCCCAGCGGCTGGAACAGCCCGGTCGCGATGCGCCGCCAGGTGAGTTCGCCAATCGCCTCGCCGGGCTTGATGCCGCTGACGATCCAGACATCGCCGCTCCAGGTGCAGGCCGCGGCGCGGGTGCCGTCCTTGAAGAAGTCGAAGCCGCCGAAGCGCATCCACGCGTTCCACGGGTTCTTTTCGGGCCAGGTGAGGGTGTCGACGGCCCAGGGCGAATCCTTGACGGGTTTGCCGAGCGTCGCCTGCGTTGTGAGCTTGTGCGGCCAGCGGGGCGGGCCACCTTTGATCATCGGGGCGAGGTCGATCGGGGGCTTCACGTCTTTGAGCGCGGCGAGCACCTTCTCGCGCTTCGCAACGTCGCCGCGCCAAATCAACAGCTTGACGGCGCTGCCGGCCTCTCTCGTCGCAATCGTCAATCGAACCTCGGCGTCCGCGGCGCTCAAGCTCGCCGCCGCACCCTCACCCGTCACGCAAGCGATCACCACGGCCTCCGGCGGCTTGCCCGCGGCGGCACCTACCTTCGGCTTGATCGGTGTCGTCTCCTGTACGAGCCAGCTCACGCCGCCGGCGCTGCCGGACGCCATCGCGTGGGCGTCCTTCGTTGCGACCCGCATCACCAGCTTCGCATCGCCGTCGCGGATGTTAAGCGTCCTGGTGAACGCCGTCTCGCCGCCGAGCGTTTCGACGCCCGGCTGTTCCAACACGTTGGCGGCGCCGACGGAGTACGAGAGCACGACCTGATCGTTGTGCAGATACAGCCCGCGCCAATGCGCCCACTCGCGCGGCAGCGGGCCGTAAGGTTTGCCGTCATTGCCGCGGAATCGTGGATCGATGAACGCCTTGTCGCTCGCATCGCCCGGCTTCGCCCAGCCGGGGCCCACGGGGTTGCTGAACGCGATGGGGCCATTTGTCTTCGGGTAGGCCCAGTGCGCTCCGTCGAATGCGACGCCAAGCAGCGCGAGCTTTCCCCCGCTCCCGCCGGCCGAATAGCGCAGCGTGTCGGTGTCGAACACGATTGTTTCGTTGTTCGCTTTACCCACGCGGACGACGATGCCTTTGTAGGCAAAGTTACCGGCAGGCTCGGGCGCTTCGACCGTCGTGGTGAGGTAAGGGCCATAGTCCATGTCAAGCCACGGCTTGCCCGTCGGCGGCGCATCGGCTGCGGTCGATGGAGGCGCGTCAATCAGCAGGCAGGCCGACGCGATACTGATCATGGCGAGTAGGCTACGGCGATTAGTCATGAATCCATCCTGCTAGTGACGTTGGTGAGTCCGTTCGTGAATCTTCAACAATTAAAAGGCGTATCGTCCCACTCACTCACGCGACGCCCATGCCCGCGCCTCGCCGTCTTCGCCGAACTCGACACGAACGACATTCGGGCAGCAGCACACCGGGCAGTCTTCGACATAACTCTGGCTCGCCCCGGCCGAGGGGTCGATGGGGATCACGATCTCCTCGCCGCAGGAGTCACAGATGTAGCTCGCTTCGTCCTGCATGGTGTTCGTAAGTCGTGGTGATAGAGGCGAGCGCGAACGTACATCATAGAGATGATTGCGGACCCCGCGCTTTGGCCAAAAGCGATGCCCCAATATGCCAATCGTGTCACGGCCTGGGCAGTTGCTTTTCGAGGCTCGCCTTGAAGCGATTGAACGCCGCCGGTCGATCAAGCCGCGACACGTCGTCGTGCTCATGCACCTGCACGCCGAATGTGAGTCGATACGTCTCGCCGGCCTTGACCTTGACCGCCTTGCCGCGCACCGGGTTCGCCACCAGCACGCCGTAGTCCCGGCTGTGCGACCAGACCTCGCCGTTGCTGGGAGAAGACATCACCATCATGCCGACGTACTTACCTTCGAGCTTGCCGTGGTAGTCCCACCAGGAGCCGACTTTGCCCCATGTGCCTCTCTCGTTCTGCCCGCCGTTGCTGTCGATGATGGCGCCGCTTCCCGATTTGACGGTGAGCGCCGTGGGCACACGGACGCCAAGGCCCATCTCTTCCTGCACGCCGAACGTCAGCGGTTGATCGGAGGTGAACTTGCAATCGACGATCAACTGGTAGCCATCCGCGTCGGCGATGAACTGATAACGGCACTCCAGCCGGCACACGGGCTTCCCCTCCGGCGATTCGTATCGGTTCACGACCGTGAAGCCGATCGGCTCGCCCTTCACCGCGCTCGGCGTGAACCGCTCCTGCACGACGCGGCCCTTGTTGCGCCAGAAGTCGATGTTGTTGATCGAGCCGAAGCCGAGCCAGATGCCGGGGTGCATGGTGGCGTGGTCGTTGCCTTCGCCGCTGCCGGGTGGGTGCGGCCGGGTAACTTGAACACCGCTGGGCGTCTTCACCGACTTGAAGAACGGCCGCAGCGTCTCGCGGTCCTGCCAGACATAGATGGCGATCGCTTTGCCCTTGTAGGCGATGAGGGCCTGTTGCTGCGAGGGTTCGGTGGTGAGTTTCCAGTCGCCGGACTCGAGGGTTGCCGCAGCAACAGGTGTGTCGGAAGCGGCGGAACCTGGGGGAACAGGCTTCGGCTCCACCGCGGGCGCTGTGCTCGTCCCGGCCGCCGTATTTTTCGTCTGTGAGAGGAGAAACGCCGCAAGATCCGCGACCTGCTGCGGGGTGAGCACGCCCGCGAGGTCCGGCATCGCCGAAGCCGTGCCGTTGCGCCGCGCTGCGATCTGCTTCTTCTCGATGATGCGCGGCTCACCGGTCGCAAGGCCGAGGGTCACCGAAAGCCCGCTCTCTTCCAGCAGCACGCCGGAGTGGGTTTCGCCGTCGTTCGTCTCGACGATCTGTGTCGTGAAGCCGGGCGTGATGATGGCGCTGGGCTCGACAATCGACTGCACGATGTGCTTCGCCGTCGCGCGGAGCCCGATGCCGGCGAGCTCGGGGCCGAAGCTGTTCTTGCGTTCGCCGAGGCTGTGACACTTGGCGCAGCCAGCGCCGCCGCGGTGCTTGAAGAGGATTTCGCCGCGCGCGGCGCTGCCCTTGTCGATGAGCGGCATCACCTGATCGAGGGTCGCGGGTACTGATTGCTTCGACAGCGGCAACGGCTCGAGCACGATGATGTAGTGGCTCTTGCCGCCGGGCTTGCCATCGTCGGTGTTGCCGCCGAGCTCGATGCGCCCGGCGGCATAGTCGCGCGAGTAAAGCTGGAAGACCCAGTGATCGGCGTCAATGCGGTCGTCGCTTCGCTTGAAGCCGTCGCGCACCCAGGCCGGCGGCCGGGGCAGGCGCGTGTCGAAACCGACGTGGACGCGCACCGGGACGAGCGCTTCGAAGGCGAGGAAGTCGTTGCCTGTGGAGCCGTCGTCATCGTTGGAAGTCTGGATGAAGTCGGCGCCGCGCAGCGCATCGGGTACGCGCTTGAGGGGGTAATCGCGATCGATGAAGTTGGGCGCGCCCGGCTCGAGGCCGCCGGGGAACGAGCGGTACTCGCGCTTGCTGCGGGTGCTGATATTCGTCACAAGGGAGACGCCGGGCAGTGGCGGCGTTGCTGGAGCGTTCAAGGGTCGGCTGGCGACGCGCGGGGATCTGGGGAGCAGCAGCGCGACGACCTCGCGCACGCCGGGGTCGGCATCGCTCGCGAACTTCAAGGCCGCGTCCCTCTTGATGGCACCGCTCTCCAGCAGCGCCAGCAGCGCGCCTCGGCGAACGCCGCCGCGATCATCGGCGAGGAGCAATCTCAATTCTTCGTTGGTGCAGTGCCCGCGCAGCGCCTGCCATCCCGCGTAGAAAGTGGTTTCGTCGGTCTCGTTGGCGAGCAGTGACTGCAACGCCGACGCGTTGCGCTTCTGCCCGAGAGCGGCAAGCGACTCGACGGCCGCCAGCCGCAGCCGGGGTTCCTTGCTTTTCAGCGTCGCCGGCACGGCGTCGGAGACCGGTTTCGCGTCGCCGGCGGCCCGCGCTCGGTGACCGAGAATTCGGACGGCTTGAATCCGAAGATTCAGCGACGAACTCGATGAAGCGTCGAGCGTCTTCGAGAAGTGGTTGTCGATGCTCGCGTCATCAGCCGCGATCTGCCCCACGGTCCACGCGACCCATGTTTCCTGCGCTTCACCAAGCTTGCCGCTGCCCAGCGCCGCAAGCAGTTCATCCTTCACCGCCGCCCCGCGCCGCACAAGCTCCTCCTGCGCATCGGTTCGCCAGATCGGCAAGGGGCCATCAAAATCTTCGATCAGTTCACCAACCGACCATTCGCGCAGTGCCTTGCCTCGCTTCGCGGTGTTCCATTTCGCAGCGGGCGCCTCCTTCCACGCGATGCGGAACACACGGCCCTGATTCGTCAGTTGCCCCTTGTCCCACTCCGCGCCGTACCCGCTGCTCCAACCGAGGATCCACAGCGCACCATCGGGGCCGACTTCGATATCGGTGGGCCGGAACAGCGCCTTGCCGCCCTCGGCGAACGGCTCCCACGCGCCGCCCTTCGGCCGCATCAGCGCGCCGTCCCACTCTGGCCGCCAGATAAAAGTCGTCTTGCGGAGCCAGTCGTTGATGAAGAACACGCCTCGGTGCGTGGCGGGGAACTGCGGCGCGTCGCAGTAGATCACGCCGGTGCCGGAGCCTTCGAAGAGCGGGCCGCTGACCGGCGCGGTGGCCGGGTGGGGGGCATCGGACCAGTGCGAGCTCCACGGGTGGTTCCAGCCGAAGTGGGCGCCGTAGAACGGCATGAACACGCGGTCGCCGGTGGTCTGGTCGTTGTCGGTGCCGAGCCAGTTGAAGCCGCTGTCGAACGAGATGTCCCACGGGTTGCGGAAACCGCGCGAGATGATTTCTAGGTTGCGTCCGCCATCGTCGCAGCGCAGCACCCCGCCCTCGCGGCCCCAATCGTCTGCCGGGTCGTGATACGCGTGCTTGTACTGCCCCTTGCGAAAAGTCTTCGGCTCCGGAAAGTCCGGCGAGCCTTGCGGCGCGGTGACGCCCCAGAGGTCGCGGAACGGTTTGGGCGCGATCCGGCCGGGCTGCGTGAGGCCCTTCGAGTTGCCCTTGCTCATGTAGAGCTTGCCGTCCGGCGCCCAGTTGAGCCCGTGCAACCCGTGCTCGAGGTTGCCCAGGTCGGTGTAGATCAGCACGTACTCATCGGCCTCATCGTCGCCATTGAGGTCGCGCACCACCGTGAGGTCCGGCGCGTTGGCCACCCACAGGTCGCGCCCGCGCCACGCGAGCCCCTGCACCGCGTTGAAGCCGGTCGCGAACACCTTCGTCCTGTCGGCCTTGCCATCGCCATCGGTGTCGAGCACGATCACGACACTGTCGCCCGGGGTGTCCGGCTTGGGACTGCGGTACTGCGGCCCCATGCCGACGAACAGCCTGCCCTTCGCGTCGAACGCCATCGAACAGGGCTGCCGGACCAGCGGCTCACGGGCAAACAGCGTCGCCTCGAACCCGGCGGGGACTTTGGGCAGCGCCTCGGCGTCGGCCTTGCGATCCTCGAACTGGGCGAGAACGTTCGACGCGGGGCCGAGCGCCGCGATCAGGCTGATGAGAAGGACGAGAAGGGGGCGCATGGTTGCTCCGCGGGGTGGGCGTCTCGCGCTGCTGGCGCGCGACGTTGCCAGCGATGATGATAATGACGCGTGGATCATCGCCACAGATGAATCCAGTGGATGGCGTAGTTGAGGCTCTGCTCAACCACAGCCACCCTGACCCTTGGCGCTCTCACCGCCGGTATCCCACGCCCTTGCTCGTCACGTTCTTGCTCAAGCGGTTGTTCACGTAGAGCGCCTCGAGCAAAAACTCCCCGGCGGCGGCGAGCATCTGGTCATCGCTGGTATCGAGCTTCATCTGCTTCGCCAGCTTCGTCGCGGCGGGCAGCAGACCCGGCACGTGCTTCATGCCGGCGACCTCGTCCTTGGCCGTCAGTTCATCGTCAACCGTGAGCGTCATGCCCTTGCCGAAGCCGTCGGAGACGGAGGCGAAATCGTCGAGGTCGGCGGCCTCATCGAACACCGTCTTCACCGCCTCGCCGATCAGGCTGCGCACCAGTTTGTCCTCGCTGCCCTGGCCGTCCTCGGCGAGCATGAGTTCGATCTTGCCCCGGCAACTGGCGACGAGGTGCTCGAGGTCGCAGACGCGGGTGACGATGCGCGGCTCGCCGGTGATGAGGGCGCGGCGCTCGGCGGAGGAGACGAGATTCTCGAGGCAGGCGATGGAGGTGCGGACGCTGACGCCGGAGGCCTGGTTGATGTGCGGGCTCTTGCGGGCGTGGCTGACGGTCTCTTCGATGATGCGGTGCATGAAGTCGGGGATGACGACGGTGGGGCCTGAAACCGAAGGCACGCGCGGCGAGGACGCCGCGGCTCCAACAGAACCGCGTTCGACCCAGGCGTTCTCGCGCGTGATCTTCATCGCCTCTTCGGTGGTGTGCGGGTAGTGCGTGCGGATGACGCTGCCGATGCGGTCTTTCAGCGGCGTGACGATGCGGCCGCGGTTTGTGTAGTCCTCCGGGTTGGCGGAGAAGACGAGGCAGACGTCGAGGTTCAGGCGGATGGGATACCCGCGGATCTGGATGTCTCGCTCTTCGAGGACGTTGAACAGGCCGACCTGGATGCGCGGGGCGAGGTCGGGCAGCTCGTTGATGGCGAAGATGCCGCGGTTGGTGCGGGGGATCAGGCCGAAGTGCATCGTGGACTCATCGGACAGGTACCGGCCCTCGGCGTGCTTCACGAGATCGACCTCGCCGATCAGGTCGGCGATCGTCACGTCCGGCGTCGCGAGTTTCTCGTGATACCGCTCCTCGCGGCTGAGCCAGCGGATGGCGGCATCGTCGCCCTGCTCCCGGACGATGCGCTTGCCCATCGTGGTGGCCGGGGAGATCGGATCATCAGGGATCTCGACATCGCGCAGGACCGGCAGCCACTCGTCGAGCAATTGCGGCAGCAGGCGGAGCATCCGCGTCTTGGCTTGGCCGCGGAGGCCGAGGAAGAGCATGTCGTGGCGGGAGAGGATGGCGTGGACAATCTGCGGCAGCACGGTCTGGTCATACCCGACGATGCCGGGGAATACGGGCCGGCCGCTCTTGAGCCGGGCGATCAGGTTCTCGCGGAGCTCCTGTTTGATGGAGCGGTAACGATAATCGGTGGCCTTGAGCTGGCCGAGGGTGGCGGGTTGGGGGTGGCTCATCGGAAGCAACGCTAGGGACGGCGGGGTGTTGAGGCAAGCAGGGGGTTCGGCACGGGACCTTGAAGCTCCCGTGCCGGGGCACCTGAACCATAGTTCATTCCCCAATCCGCCCCCACCCGATTACTATGTGTGGCCTTGCGGTGTTGTCCCAAAGGAGTTCACGTTGGCGGTCAGCCGGTTATTGGTGGCGGTCAACTCGCCTTGGAACAGCGAGCGGTTCGTCGCGCCCATCGTGGACCTCGCCCAGCGGCTCGGCTGCGACGTGGTGGCGACCCATGTGGCCGAGGTGCAGAAGGAAGATGAGCACGATTCGGACGCCAAGCGGCGGGGCGAGGAAACGTTGAAGCTGCTGGTCGATGGCCTGAAGCAGGCCGGGGTCAAGGTCGAAAGCCTGATGCTCTTTGCCGACGACGTGCCCAAAGCAATCCTCAACACCGCCAAGGCCCAGAACTGCACGATGATCGTGCTGGGCCTCAACGAGCACGGGTTCCTGAAAAATATCCTCAAGCGGGTCTTCGCCAGCGACGTGGTGACCAACATCATGAAGAGCGCGGAGGTGCCGGTGCTGGTGTGCCCGAGTCAGTGGAAGGGGATGATTTGAGAGGGGGGGGGTAGGAAGTAGGCAGTCGGCAGGAGGCAGGAAGCAGGAGGCAGAGGCAGGAGGCAGGAGGCAGGGGAGAGGAGTGAAAGCCGGGAACCGCGCGTTTTCTACTTTCGTGCCGTGAGGCGGGTCCAGATGTTCTTGAACCAGGCGGAAAGCCGGGCCCGGCGAAGGCGGTGGCCCAGGCGTTTGATCATCGGGTCCTTCGGGCGCAAGCCGGCGGCGCGGCGATGGAAGTAGGCCGCGCGTCGGACCTGGCCTTCTTCGAGGTACGCCAAAGCGAGATTGTGCAGGGTCAGGGCGCTGCCAGGCACGACGCGGATTGCCCGCCGGCAGTCGGCGATACCGGCCCGGCGGTGGCCGGTGACGAGGCAGGCGTAGCCGCGGTGCAGGAGCACATTGGCGAACGTGGCGCGAGCCTCCGCCGATGGGCCTTGGGTGGGGCAGTCCAGGCCTGCCGCCATATCTTCTTCATCGATCACCCGGCTCAAGAGGGCGATCGCCTCGGTCATCATTCCCGCGTCCATCAGCGTCCGGCTCAAGTCAACCGCCTCATCGGGCGTGTGGTCGGGCTTGTCGAGTTCGGTGGCCAGCAGGCCTCTCGCCCGGTCCAGCCGGCCGCGGTGCATCTCGACCTGGGCGAGCCGGAGGTGGCCGCCGATGGCTTGGGCGTCCAGCCGGATGGCCATCTCGAACTCGGTGCCGGCTTCCTGAAGATGGCCGCAGCGGATCGCCAGCTCGCCGAGGCTGTAGTGAGCCTCCGCGATCGATGGATCGAGGTCGAGCACGCTGCGGAAGGTCTTGGCGGCTTCGGCGTGACGATCCATCTCGATCTGGAGCTGGCCGAGTTTCAGGCGGGTATCGGCGTCGCTGGGGTGATGCGTGAGCTGCTGCTCGAAAAGCACGTTGGCCCGTTCGAGCTGCCCGCGGTCCCAGTGCGCCTCGCCCAAATTTGCACGAACATCAGCATGGTCGGGGGTCAGGCGGAGCGTCTGCTGCCAGCACCAGATTGCCTTTTCGAGCTGGCCGCGGGCCTTGAGGCTGTGGGCGAGGTGGTCGCAGCAGTTGGGGCACTCGTCGTGGACCTGCCGGGCGAGGTAGAACATCGCCTCGGCCTGGTCGTGGTCGCCGAGTTGGGCGTAGGCCGCGATGCGGTAGCAATACCCCGGCTCGAACTGCGAGTCGACCTGGTTGCTGCGCTCGAGGACTTCGATGGCCTCGTCGAACCGGCCGAGGTGGATGAGGTCGATGCCGACGTGCATCATCACCTCGGGGTCCTCACCGCGGAGGCGGAGCGATTCGCTGAAGCTTTCGACGGCCTCGTCGTACCGGCTGAGGGCGTCGAGGGTCAGGCCCATGCCGAAGTGCCACTCGCTCTGCTCGGGGTTGAGCGTCAGGGCCAGCCGCAGCTCCGCCAGCGCCTTCTCCCACTCGCCGTTCTGAAAGAACGTGCGGGCTCGCTCGGCGTGCTGTTCGGCGTTGACCCAGTCGTTCATGGGAGGTCCATCAGCCAATGACGAGGCGCGGACGGAGGGAACAAATCGCTCACCTGCTCTGTTTACTATCCGACCGCCGGCACGATCGAGTTCAAATTTAATCTTCTTCTCTGAATCTTAACGAAACTTCGTGGTGCGGCGTACCGGCGTTTACTATTATTGCAAGTACGAGCGGGGTCTTTCGCCGATCCATAGTGGTCCCCCATCTTAGGCGGGTATTTTTCTTATGCGTCACGGAAAAAACGTGACAGCTTGTGGTTCCAATCGCGGCGTCCGGTGGCTGAGGAGCAAACCGGCCGGTCGCGCGGTTTTTCCGCTATGGCTGGCGCTGACGGTCATGTTGTCTGGGGTAGTCTCACGCGGCGCCGATGCGGCGTCGGGCGGCGTCGCGGCGCTCGATGAGGCGGCACTGCTGCAATTGGTTCACGACGGTCAGGCCGCTGCCGAGGCCCGGCGGGACGCGGTTGCCAAACTGGTTGATCGTGCCTCCGCCGCCACCGTCAATGCGCTGATCGAAGAACTGAAGACCACGGCCGACGCCCATCTCCGCCGGACGCTCCTTCAAGGCGTCCGAGCCAGCCGCAACGTCCCGCCCGCCGCCGGCCGACTGGCGATGTCGCTCGCCAAGGAGCTCGATGCCGCACTGCTTGAGGACGCTGGCGAGATTGTCGGCCGGACCGTTGAGGCGGGCGAGGTGAAGAAACTCGTCGCTCTCGCCGCGGACCGACGTGCCAACGGCAACGAACGGCTGGTGGCCACCGCCGCCCTGGGGTTTCAGCGCACGCAGGCCGCCGCCAAGACGTTGATGACCCTGCTTGAGCCGGGGCAATTGCCCGCGATCCGTTCCGCCGCCTACCTGGCCCTCGCCCGGCTTACCGGCATCGAGGACCACGGCCCCGACCGGGAGCGCTGGACGACCTGGTGGGCCCGCGCCCAGGCCATGTCCGCCGGCGACTGGCAGGACCACCTGCTGACCAATTTCACCCGCCGGGGCGATCTCCTCGCCAGGCAGCGAAACGCTCTTCAGGACCGCCTCATCACCGCCCTCCGGCAGCGTTATCGCGCTGTCGCCAGGGGGGAGCGCGAGTTGGTGCTGATCTCCATGCTCAGCGACCCGCTCGACGCCGTCCGAGAGCTGTCCCTCGAACTGGTCCGCGAGATCGTGAACATGGAGCAGGTCGGGCCGGCCATGACCGACGCCCTGGTTGCCCGGCTGGGCGACGAGGCCCCGTCGATCCGGGCCGATGCCACGCTCATCCTCCGCGACCTCAAGCACGGCCCCGCGGCCGACATCATCGCCCAACGTCTCGCCGCCGGGATCGAGCGCGACCGTTCCGTGCTGCGGGCCTACCTGTTAATGATGCGGCGGCAGCCCCGGTTCGAGGCCGTCGCCCCGTCGATCACGCTGCTGGAAGACCCTATCGTCCGCGCCGAAGCCGCCGGGGCGGTGCTGGCGTCGATTGATGACGAGAACGTCAAGGTGGAGGAGGCCCAGATCAGGCGGGTGGGCCAGACGCTGCG
>Ga0163153_10004327_pt1 | contig 17966 bp, 13 predicted proteins | sample OliLakLV19MP6IB1_FD_148629 | JGI IMG/M metagenome (GOLD analysis project Ga0163153, IMG submission 148629) | Freshwater microbial mat bacterial communities from Lake Vanda, McMurdo Dry Valleys, Antarctica - Oligotrophic Lake LV.19.MP6.IB-1 | ecosystem: Environmental > Aquatic > Freshwater >... | reverse complement strand
TCAACCCCCGCCAGTTACCTGATAATGCCGGGTTACCCCCTCGCCGACCCCAGGAGGAGTAACTGAGATATGGCTGACAAGGTGGCGTACCTGGGCATTACGTTTGACGATGTGTTGCTGGAGCCGCGGTTTAGTGACGTGGTGCCGGCCGAGGTCAGTGTGGCGACGCGGTTGACCAAGCGCATTGAGCTGAACATTCCGCTGCTCAGCTCTCCCATGGACACCGTGACCGAGAGCGAGATGGCGATTGCGCTCGCGCAGGAGGGGGGCCTGGGGGTCATCCACAAGAACCTCTCGGTCGAGCGGCAGACCGAGGAGGTCGACCACGTCAAACGGAGCGCTAACGGGATTATCGTCGACCCGGTCACCTTGCCTCCGGAGGCCACCCTCGCTAAGGCCCGCGAGGTAATGGCCCAGCACAATGTCTCCGGCGTGCCGATCACGGTCGAAGGCCGCCTGGCCGGCATCATCACGCGCCGTGACCTGCGCTTTCAGGAGGACAGCGAGCGGAAGATTTCCGAGGTCATGACCCGGGATTCGTTGGTAACGGCTACGGGGACCGTGACGTTGGAGGAAGCTGAGAAGATTTTGATGGCAAATAAGGTCGAGAAGCTTTTGCTGGTTGACGAAAATAGAAAACTGACCGGCCTGATCACCATCAAAGACATCGATAAGATGCGGCGCTTTCCGCAAGCCTGTAAAGACAGGCAAGGGAGGCTGAGGGTGGGGGCTGCGGTGGGCGTCTACGACTACGACCGGATCGCGAGCCTCATCTCCAAGGGGGTCGACGTCCTCGTGGTCGACAGTGCTCACGGGCACTCGGCCAACGTGATCGAGACGGTCAAACAAATCAAGCAACGCTGGGATATCGACGTCGTCGCCGGAAACGTGGCCACGCGCGAAGGCGCGGCGGCCTTGATCGAGGCCGGCGCCGACGCGGTGAAAGTGGGCATCGGCCCGGGATCGATCTGCACGACGCGGGTCATCTCGGGCGTGGGCGTGCCGCAGGTGACCGCGATCATGGGCGCGGTCGAAGCAGCTAAGGAACGGAAGATTCCGATCATCGCCGACGGAGGGATTCGTTACTCGGGAGATATCACCAAGGCCATCGCCTCCGGCGCCAGCGCCGTGATGGTGGGCGGATTGTTCGCCGGCCTGGCCGAAAGCCCCGGGCAACAGATTTTGTTTCAGGGACGAAGCTTCAAGGTCTACCGCGGGATGGGTTCGCTCGGCGCCATGGTCAAGGGCTCCAGCGAGCGTTACCGCCAGGGGACGAATCGCACCGGAGATAAGTTGGTTCCCGAGGGGGTCGAAGGACGCGTGCCGTTCAAGGGACCTTTGGGACCATTCGTATATCAACTCGTGGGAGGGTTGCGGGCCGGCATGGGTTATTGCGGGTGCCGCAACATTGACGAGCTGCGCAACGAAGCGCGGTTCATCCAGGTATCAGCCGCCAGCGTGCGGGAGAGCCATCCACATGACATCGCCATTACGCAGGAAGCGCCCAATTACACCGTCGAACACGGTGGCGGCGAAGGGACCTAACGCCTGGACCAAACTGGTCGCCGGCGCCGGTTTGGCATTGCTGCTCACGGCCAGCGCGCAAGCGGCCGAACGCAAGTCGAGCGTGCTCAAGATTCGCACCGTCGAATCGAGCACGCCTGAACCTGCAAAGCCCGCGGCAAAGCGCTCCAAGGCGCGAGCCAGCGAAGCGACGAAATTGAAAACGCTGGCGCACGCGCCCAAGTTGTCGCCGACGCCGGCGCCACCGATGTTCGAGGAGGAATTAGATTCCTCGGTCGATCAAGTCGCCTACGAGCAATACGAGTTGATCTCGCAGGAGCAAGATCCGGAGCCGATGGAACGCTCCGCGCCGCTCCTCAACAGCAACGGCGCGCAGTCCCGTCGCAGTTGCGATATCAAGAATGCGCGGTCAATCCACGATTTGACCGATGCCACGAAGGCGACGCCGGGACGGATGCCAGAGGAGTGCGCCGCGCCACACAGCGGACCGTTCGAGGCCCGCATGTGGGACGAAACCACGTTCATGTGGAAAGCCTCGGGCCTGTGCCACAAGCCGCTCTACTTTGAAGACGTGCAACTCGAACGCTACGGTCACTCCTGGGGACCCGTCGTGCAGCCGGTCATCTCGGGCGGCATGTTCTTCGCCACGGTGCCGGTGTTGCCGTATAAGATGGGCGTTGAAGCCCCCTGGGAATGCGTCTATCCGCTGGGCTACTATCGCCCAGGCGACTGTGCTCCGTATATGATTCCGCCCGTGCCAGTCAGCGTCCGCGGGGCCGCGGTGCAAGCCGCGGCGGTAACGGGTGGCGTGTTGCTGATTCCGTAGCGTGCGCGTATGCCCCGATCCCAACTTCGATAAAGCCCCAACGGGGCGTCAGATAATAGCCAGGGGTGGCAACCCCTGGAAATTGATCGAACAAAACGTGCAGAGCCCCACCGGGGCGACACAACAAAGGTGTCGTCCCGGTGGGGCTGCACTGTTTGTTGGGGCCCTCATTTCCAGCGGTTCGCACCGCTGGCTATTATCTGACGCCCCGTTGGGGCTGAGCGACGACTCGGAATTGCCACTTGGCGAGTGGCCGAAAAATCGCGCCGGGACTTGGCGTACCACGATCGTGGCAATTACACTGTCGGCGCAAGGACGTCGGTCCCGCTACGCCGCCTCCTGCGACTTGTTCAAGTCTCGCGCCCACATCGCTGAGGATTCGTATCATGTCTCTTGCGTTCTTGTCGGCGCAAAGCCGTCGGCTGTTCTGCGTGTCGCTGGTTTTGGGATTTGTCGCCGTGAACACGCATCAAGGCGTTCGCGCGGACTACGTCGTCAGCGATTTCAACTCCGCGGATGAAGCCGCGGCTTGGTTTTACGAAACGTGGAGCAGCGCTCCCTCGACGGCGTCTTGGGATCCCACGGTGGATTCCTCGGACAATCCCGCTTCGGGTTCATTGAAGATCGAAATCGATTTCGACGCCGCCGGCCTCAAGGAAAAGGGGGACTTCACTTACATTTTTCCAACTCCGTTCGATGCCACGCCCGCTTACCTCTTCATTGCCGATGTTCGTGTGGCTGAGGAATCTCCTGACACGCCTTGGCTCGATGACGGATACTTGGACATTGTCGCGCGCACTGGCGACAACTGGGATTGGACGCCTCAGCACTCCGGCAATCTCAGCAGTCGCGGCGCTTGGGTGAACCTCGACATTACGCCCACTGGGGCGATCAACGATATTCGCGCGTTAACGTTGCAGCTCTGGGGCGGCGGCGGTCAGGCGTTGCAGGGGAAAACGACTCTCTGGTTAGACAACATTCAGTTTCTTGGTGAGTTCCCTGATCCCGATCCAACACAACTCGGGGACACCGACGGCGATCTCGACGTCGACATCACGGACCTGAACAACGTCCGCAACAATTTCAGCGGCGAAGGGCTGGGCGACACCGACGGCGATCTCGACGTAGACATCACGGACCTGAACAACGTCCGTAACAACTTCGGCGCGGGCGCCCCGGTGGGAGTGCCCGAGCCAACCTCGGCAGTGCTCGTCCTTTGCGGATTGGGGGGCGTTTTGCTGGCACGCCGACGATTGTTGCGCGGATAGACTTGGCGCACGTCATGTTCGCCTTTCGCGGAGCGAAAGGAGGCGATGGTTTACGCCAGGATTCGGGCCCGTTTCGGATCATACGGCGGCTGCAGGTGCGCCGTCGCCGCGTAGCGCTGGCCGTTGACTTTGATTTCGTACTTGCCAGCGCGGATGAAAGCATTGTCGATCGGTTCCGCCTGGCTGACGTAGCCCATGCCGATGGCGTGGCCGAGCGTGTGGCCGTAGGCGCCGCTCGTGGTGTAGCCGACCGCGCGGCCGTCGCGATAGATCGGTTCGCTGCCCCAGAGCACTGGCTCCGGGTCGTCGATCGTGAACGTGACGAGCCGCTTCTTCACACCCTCTTGTTGCTGTTGCAGCAGCGCGTCCATGCCCAGGAACTCCGGGCACTTGCCCCAGGCCACGGCGAAGCCCAGGCCGGCTTCGAGCGGCGTGTCCTCGGGCGAAAGCTCCGCGCCCCAGGCGCGATAGGCCTTTTCCAATCGCAGCGAATTGATTGCGTAGTGTCCGGCGTTGGTCAGTCCATGTTTGTCGCCAGCGGCGACCAGCGCATCATACGCGCAGGCCGTTTGATCGACCGGCACGTGCAGTTCCCAGCCCAGCTCGCCGACGTAGGTGATGCGGATCGCCAGCGCCGTGGCGCGGCCGATGCCAATCCAGCGCGCCGCGCCGAATGGAAAACTCGCGTTCGAGAGATCCGCGTCGGTTAGTTTCTGCAACAGCGCGCGCGAGTTAGGGCCCATCAATCCCAGCACGCCGTACTGCGCCGTGACGTCGTGAAGTTGGACGTTGGCTTCTGCGGGGATATGGCTGCGAATCCAGTGGTAGTCTCGCATCGTCTGCGCGCTGCCGGAGACCAGATAGAACCGATCGTCGGTCAAGCGAGTGATCGTCAGGTCGCTCTCGAACCCGCCGTCCTCGTTGAACAAACCCGTGTAGACCGCGCGGCCGATCGGGACGTTCATTTCGTTGCCGCAAAGCCGTTGCAGAATCTCCAGCGCGTCCGGGCCCTGAAAGATGAACTTCGAGAACGCCGATTGATCGAACACGGCGACGCGTTCCCGCGCGGCGCGGTGCTCGGCGGCGGAGTACTCGAACCAATTCTGGCGACCGAAGGAATAGACCGTCTCCGGTTTGACGCCCGGCGGCGCGAACCAATTGGGGCGCTCCCAGCCCATCTTGCTGCCGAAGCAGGCCCCGCGCTGGGCGAGCCGTTCGTGGATGGGCGACATCCGCAAAGGGCGCGCGGTCTCGAATTCGTAGTTCGGCCAGGCCATTTGATAGTGCAGGCCGAGCACTTCCGCCACCCGTTCGCGCAGGAACGTGCGATTGTTCTGCGACGGCGCGAAGCGCCGGATATCGACGCTCCACACGTCAGAGGGCGGCGCCCCGTCGACGATCCAATCGGACAGCACCTTGCCGGCGCCGCCGGCGCTCGCGATCCCGACCGAATTGAATCCCGCCAAGACATAGCAGCCAGGCAATTCCGGGGCTTCGCCGCAGATGAAATGATTGTCCGGCGTGAAGCTTTCCGGGCCATTGCAAAACACCGGGAACGTCACCTTCTCCAACACCGGAATTCGCCACTTGCCGCTTGCCAGCGGTTCGGCGTATTTCGGCCAATCCGGTTCCAGCAACTCGAAGCTGAAATCTTTCTTCACGCGGTCCACGGTCCACGGATTCGAGTGCTTTTGAAACGCGCCCAGGACGATCTGATTGCCGTCGGTGCGGAAATAAATCGCGCGGTCCGGATCGCGTCCCACCGGCATGTCGTCGTGGACGCCATCGATCGGCTCGGTGACGATGTAGTGATGCTCCACGGGATGGAGCGGCACTTGGATGCCGTGTTGCTGGCCGAACTGCCGGGTCCACATCCCGCCGCAGATGACGACCACGTCGGAGCGAATCGAACCGAGCGACGTTTCTACGCCGCACGCGCGGCCGTTCTGCGTCAGGATTTTCTGGACTTCGACGTGTTCCAGCACCTTGGCGCCGCGATCGACCGCGCCTTTGGCCAAGGCGCGCGTCGTCAGGTCGGGCCGTAGCTTGCCGTCCAGCGGCAGCCAAGCGCCGCCGAGAATGTCTTCCCGCCGCAAGAACGGCCAATGCCCGACGACTTCGTCGGCCGTGATCAAGTGCACTTCCACGCCGAATAATTCGGACATCGCGGCGGTGCGCTCCAGCAATTGCATCCGCGCCGGAGTCGTGCCGACGATCAGGCTGCCGACTTGCTTCCAACCGGTGGGTTCGCCCGTTTCTTCCGCTAAGCGGGAATAGAGATCAGCGCTGTACTTGTTGATCTTGGTCAGCGCGTTGCTATTTCGCAAACGGCCGATCATGCCCGCGGAATGCCAAGTCGTGCCACCGGCAAGGCGGTTTTGTTCCAACAGGACGACGTTCTTCCAGCCGGCCAGCGTGAGGTGATACGCGACGCTACAGCCGACTATGCCGCCGCCGATAATCACGGCCTGCGCGTGTGACGGAAGTTCCTTCGACCCATGCGGCCAATCGGCCTCAAAGCGGTTCAGCATGATGGCGAGGTAAGACGAATTGATACGGGAATGTTGGGTTCAGAAGTTCGACGTGGGTGCCTGGGGCTGCGGCGAACGGTAGAGGCAACCACGTCGAACTGGCTGGGGCATCGTGGCGGTTTGTTGGCAAGTCCAGCGAAGCCCCAGAGGCTTGACCATGGCGACTGCGCAATCGTTGCCCCTGCCCCAGGCACCCACCGCAATTGTTGATCCGAAACTGACATGGCACGGACCTCTGTCGCGACGCGCTAGTGTTGTTACGACAAACGAACTATTTGCGGTCCTTCATCGGCAGGAATGGGCGTTCCACCGGGCCGGTGTAAATCTGCCGTGGGCGGCTGATTTTCTTGCTGGGGGACTCCATCATTTCTTTCCAGTGGGCGATCCAACCGGGCAGGCGGCCAATGGCGAACATCACCGTGAACATGCTCACCGGCAGGCCCATCGCGCGGTAAATCACGCCGGAATAGAAGTCCACATTCGGGTAGAGCTTCCGTTCGATGAAGTACGGATCGGAAAGCGCGGCGGCTTCCAACTCCTGGGCGATCTCGAAGATCGGGTCGCTGATGTGCCGCTTTTTCAAGAGTTGATCGCAACTGGCCTTGATGATCGTGGCCCGCGGGTCGTAGTTCTTGTAGACGCGATGGCCAAAGCCCATCAGGCGAATGTTGCTGGTCTTGTCTTTGACTTTGTTGATGTAGGCCTTCACATCGCCGCCCGAGTCCTTGATCGCTTCGAGCATCTCCACGCAGGCCTGATTCGCTCCGCCGTGTAGCGGTCCCCATAAGGCGCAGATGCCGGCCGAGATCGATGCGAACAGGTTCGCATCGCTGGAACCGACCATCCGCACGGTCGACGTACTGCAGTTCTGCTCGTGGTCGCCGTGTACGATCAGGAGGAGGTTCAGCGCCTGCACCATTTCCGCATCGATCCCGTACGACTCGCTGGGGACGGCGAACATCATCTGCAGGAAATTTTCGCAGTACGTCAGATCGTTGCGCGGGTAGATAAACGGTTGCCCCACCGATTTTTTGTAGGCCAAGGCCGCGATCGTCGGTAACTTGGCCATCAGCCGGTAGATGGAAATCACGACCTGCTTGGGGTCGTGCGGGTCGAGGGCGTCCTGATAGAACGTCGAGAGCGCACCGACCACGGAGCTCAGGATCGCCATCGGATGGGCGTCACGCGGGAAGCCGTTGTAGAACAGCCGCATGTCCTCGTGCAGCATCGTGTGACGCCGCAGATTGTTGCTGAATTCCTGCAACTGGGCGCCGTTCGGCAATTCACCGTAGATCAGCAGGTAGCTCACCTCGACGAAGCTGCAATGCTGGGCCAGAACCTCGATGGGGTAGCCGCGATAGCGAAGAATGCCCTGCTCGCCATCAAGGAAGCAGATCGCGCTGGTCGTGGAGCCGGTGTTGACGTAGCCGTCGTCGAGCGTGATGGCCCCGGTGAGGGCGCGCAGCTTGGAAATATCCAAGCCGGTTTCTTGTTCGCTCCCGACGATCACCGGCAATTCGACCTTCTTGTCGCCGAATTCGAGTTTGGCCACGTTTCCCATCGCCACTCCCATTCCAGACGCCAAGCCCCCAAGGTTGGGGGCATTTTGCCAGCTCAAGACAGCAGTTTAGCGAGCCTAGGTCGGTTCCACAAACCACTCGCGCCGGCATTTAACTTGCTGCTATAGCGCCGCAGCACCTAAGCCCAGGGAAGGCCCTCAAAGCCATCTTTGCGGTCCAGAATTCTTGGTGGCCTTCCCTGGGCTTGAGTCGAAGTGCCAGCAATCTTGGCGATCAAGGGGAATGCTGCCGCCGTGCCGATAAGACTAGAATTGCCTCGGCGATGAACCGGGCGTCGCGCCAGCCGTATCCAAATCTGTCGGAAAGGACTCCTGCCTGTGGCGGAATACAGCAAATACCAGCAGAACATCATCAAGAACTACTACGAGCACGCCGACCAGATCGCACTGCAGCGGCTCTCGGAGTTGGTCACGGAACTGTACTTGGCCGAGGGCAAAGCCCGGGCGCGGCACTGGAAAAACCTCATCGTCGTCTTGGAGAAGCTCAAGATTCCGGCCACACGCATCGAACACCTGCGGGAGAAGGACGATCCCGCGCTCCTGGCCAAGCTGGTTGAGGAGCTGATGGCCAATAAGTAACTGCGTGCCGTTCGAGTGCGTGGCCGGCAAGCAATTTGCCCCGTCAACTCCCCCTCGCTGGCGCGTCGGGCTAGTATGGGTGGGACGCCATTGTGAGTGAGACGGTTGGCGCGACTTTGACCTTCGGATTTCGTTCTTCGACAGTCCCCTAATGCCTCTTCTCGACATTCATCACGTCAGCCGCAATTTCGGGAGAGTGCAGGCGCTGCGGGATGTGACTATCGTGCTGGAGCCGGGGGCTATCGGGCTGGTCGGGAACAACGGCGCCGGCAAGTCGACGCTGCTCAAAGTGCTGCTCGGGCTGCTCAAGCCGGACGCCGGCAACGGCACGATTTTGGATTGCGATATTCGGCACAATTCCCGGGCGCTGCGCGGCCGCGTGGGGTATATGCCGGAGGCCGCGGCCGTAGTGTCGATGCTCAAGGGAGTCGAGTTCGTCACGCTCTCCGGCGACCTCTACGGCATGCCGCACCGTGACGCCCGGCGCCGCGCCCACGAGGTGTTGAACTACGTCGGCCTGGGCGAGCTGCGCTATCGTCGGCTGGAAGAATACTCCGCCGGCAACCTGCAGCGATTGAAACTGGCCGCCGCGTTAGTGCATGACCCGCAGTTGTTGTTGTTGGACGAACCGACCAACGGACTGGACCCCGCCGGCCGGATGGCGATGTTGCGATTGATCGAGGACCTGATCGCGGAAACCGGCAAGAGCGTGATCCTCTGCACGCATTTACTGAGCGACGTGGAACAACTTTGCGAACAACTCGTGGTGCTGCATCGCGGTACGGTCGTGCAGAGCGGCCCGATGGCGGTGCTGTGTGCGCAGACGGCGAATCGCTATGAGATCGGCTGGGACGGAGACTCGGCCGCGATGCTCGCGGCGCTTAAGGCGCGCGGTCACGTTGTGGTCGCTCAGCCGGAAGAGAATCGGGCCGTAGTTACCACGCGAAACGGCTGGGAAACCCGGGATTTCTTTCTTCTCGCACAAGCGGCCGGCGCGACCATTACCCATCTGCGGCCCGAAGAAGAAGACCTGGAGCAACTGTTCTTCCGAGTGACTTCGGCGTCAAACGCAGCTACCACCGCGCAGTCTACTTAGCATCGCACACAACCCGAATCGTTTATTTTGCACCACTGGATTCCGTAACTCACATGGGCATCGACGTCGCACATTATCACGGCTGGCAGGGCGAATTGGAATCGCCGTGGTGGAGCTGCCTCGCCTTGGTACGTGTGGCGATTCTGCAAGTGCTGCGGCGGCGCGTATATTGGTTCGTGCTGGCGCTCGGGATGCTGAACTTCCTGATTTTCTGGTCGATCATCTACGCCACGACGCAGTTGCCGATTCCTCCGGAGGCCCGCGGTGAGTTGTTGAATCGATTCGACTTCCGCACGCAGCCGGACATCGCCAAGGACTCCGGCTATGTCAAGTTCATGGAAGGGCAAAGCCTGATCGTGATGATCCTGCTCGCCTTTTCCGGCAGCTTACTCGTCGGCGCGGACTTTCGCACTCGAGCGCTGCCGTTCTACTTGTCCCGGCGGATCGATCGCGCGCACTGCATCATCGGAAAGCTGCTGGCGGTCAGTTCGTTGATTGCGCTCTTGACCAGCCTGCCGGCGTTGTTGCTGTTCGTCGAGTACGGCATGTTCACCTCGTCGTTTGACTATTGGCTCGACAATTGGGAAATCGCGGTTTCGATTCTCAGCTACGGGCTCGTACTCTGCGTCGTATTGAGCATTTGGATCGTGACGCTCTCGGCGTATTTGCAAACGATCGCGCCGATTGCGATCACCTGGTCCTGCCTGTTCGTCTTGATGAGCGGCATGGCGAACGCGATTCGCCGCACGACGGACAACCGCTATTGGGAATTGCTCGACCCCTGGCGCGATATCCGCTACGTCGGCCGCCTGATCTTCGGCGGTTTCGAGCGCGAAATGGACCGGGAACTCGCCATCTGGGCCGCCTGGATCGTCGGCGGAATCTGCCTCGCCTGCCTGGCGCTACTCGTCCGCCGCGTCCGCGCCGTCGACGTGGTCGAGTAGTAGTTCGGCACTCGCTCCGATAGAGCCGGGAACGTAAGTGACCGGAGCGCGACCTACTCTGACGTTGATTGCACAGAAACGGGCCGCCCGTGGGAGAGGGGGGGGGCTATCGCGGGAGTCAATCGAGCCCACGGGCGGCGCGGCTGAGTTCCTGGTGCGCCAGGGTAGGAAAGGAGAGTGAACTCCGCCGCATACGTTCCTGCTGTCGGGCAGGATTTTAACAAGCAAATATGCGGACTTGATGAGCGCGCCGCGAAAGTTACTTGCGGATTAGCCGCATACCTGATGAGGAGAAGATGGCGAATCGAAATCGCGCTCAGCCCATCAACTGCTCAACGCGTTCACGGAGATAATCAATACTCTCCTTCGCCAATCGCTCCGGCCCGGGGCTGTAGTCGAACACTTCGACGGAGACCCAACCGCGGTAGTCGATCTGCGCCAGCGCTTCGAGAATCGGCAGGAATTCCAAGTCCCCCATGCCAGGCCCGCGCCGATTGGGATCGTTCGCATGGAAGTGCGTCAGCAGCGGCGCATACTGGCGAATGATCTCCGGAATCGATTGCACTTCGCTGGACATCGCCTTGCAATCGAGATGCAGCCGGCAATGCGTGGAACCGACGCGTTCGATCAGCGCAGCGGCTTCCGCCGCGGTCAGCAGGAAGTTCCCCTCTGCCGGGCCCAAAGGTTCCACGGCCAAGATGACGTCTAAGTCCTCCAACACCGGCATCGCCGCGCTAAACACTTCGACGGCGAACTCAGTCGCCTGCTCGTGCGACACGCCCGGCAAGAGATTGCGTTGCAATGGCGAGCCAAAGACCAGCACCGACCCGCCCAATTCACGGCAACAGCGGCCCAAGTCCTGGAGATACTCCGTGGTTGCCTGGCGAATCACAGCGTCCGGACTCGTGAGGTGGTACCCCTCGGTCTTCGCCAATAGCCAGTGCAGCCCAATGATCTCCAGCTCGAACCGTTCCGCCAGCGACCGCATCTCCTGGATTTGCTGGGGAGTGACCGCCCGTACGTCCTTCGCCAACGTGAACGGCGCAATCTCGATGCCCGTATACCCACACTCCCGCGCAAACTCAAACGCCCGCGCATGGGGCCAATCGACGAAGGTTTCGTTGCAGATGGCGAGTTTCATGGCGGTGACGAAAGAAAGGCTGTGGCGAAATGCAATCTGAGCGAGCGATCACTATACCGGAGCGATCAGCGCGGGTAACCTGCTTGAACTCCGAAGTGTATCTGGTACGATACCACAATGGACACAAGTACACTGGCGAGGCGCCGCTACTGGCGCGCTTGGCCGCAACAATCGTGGGAGCGTTGTTGTGTGGCAATCTGGAATTGAACAAGGGGACTGCGTCGCCAAATTGGCGGAGTTGGAGCCCGGCAGCGTGGATTTGGCGTTCGCCGATCCGCCGTTTAACATCGGCTACAAGTACGATGTTTACGACGACCGCAAAGGCTACGAGCAGTATCTCGAATGGAGCCGGCAATGGATGCGCGGCGTGGTCCGTGCGCTCAAGCCGACGGGGACATTCTGGCTGGCGATTGGCGATGAATACGCCGCCGAACTCAAGTTGATTGCCCAGAATGATTTGCGCCTAACTTGTCGCAGTTGGGTGATCTGGTACTACACGTTTGGCGTCAACTGCACCCAAAAGTTCAATCGCTCACACGCCCATTTGTTTCACTTTGTGAAGGATGGGCGCATCGGCAAATTCACGTTCAACGCTCAAGACGCGAACGTGCGCGTTCCGTCCGCTCGGCAGTTAGTCTATGCGGACGGTCGCGCCAATCCCGATGGCCGACTTCCCGACGACACCTGGATTTTGCGCCCGCAAGACGTCCCGGACGGATTTGCCGCCGAGCAGGATACGTGGTATTTCCCGCGCGTCGCGGGAACCTTCAAAGAGCGCGCAGGCTTTCACGGCTGCCAGATGCCGGAGCAGCTTTTGGGGCGAATCATTCGCATCTCCTCCAACCCGGGCGATCTTGTGCTCGATCCCTTCGGAGGAAGCGGCACGACGCTGGTGGTTGCCAAGAAGCTTGGCCGGCAGCACAAGGGATTCGAGTTGTCGAAAGACTATGCGGCGAAAATCCGCGAGCGCTTGAACGGCGTGCGCGAAGGACAGGCGCTGGATGGCTCGGCGGAGCCGCAGCGTAGCGCGCCCACGACGCCACGCGCGCGAGCGCTCGATTTGAAGTCGGGCATCATTGAGGCGTTTGAAGCGGCGAGGGCGGGCTTGTCGGTCGATCACGTGCTGGCAAATCCTGAGATCAATGAAGCGTTCGTGAGTGGCTGTCAACGCCGGTCATTGCCTGGACAAGCAACTGACTGGAATCGATTTCTTCTGCGGCTCCGAAAGGCCAAGGAGCTGCCAAAACTGGAAGTGATTCGGCGTCGAATTCTGAATCGCGAGGAAATCGATGAGTTCGGATTTGCCAGCGAGATGGCATTGCGGGAGATGACGTCGAGTACTCATTTGACTTTGGATGAGATTTTATGCGATCAGGAGCTTGCAGCCCAGTTTGACCGGCGCGCACAGGCGTATTGTCCTGGTCGCACGCCGTTCGAATATCGATGGGCAGCGCTCGCCTTGCGTAAATATGCAAGGGAATTTCGTGAGTATCGAAAGGATTTCAGCGAGGAAGTCGCCACGTGTCAGTTGCAGGGCATGAAGTCATGGGACCAGATCTTGCGAAAAGAGGGGTTTGCGATTCCTGGCGTTTACATGTTGCAGAGTGAAAATGGTCAAAAGGTGTACGTTGGCGCATCGGTTGATCTTCATCGTCAATTGAGGCGACAATTTGAATTGAGCGTGTCTCCCGGTTGGTCCGATTTGCGTGTCGTGGGCGCCCGGATCGCGCGGGTGCCTAGCCACGTTGGCGTAAGTACGACGAAAAAGACACGAGAATCTCGACAGCACCGTTGTGCTGTTGCAATTCAGTCCACATGCATTCAGAAATACCGCCCGATGCTGAACATCCAGGACTTGGCGGCCGTGTTAAGCGTATGAAGGAGCGGCTCGCATCAGCGTTCAGGCATGTTTGTGACGGCTTCTCCGCCGATCGCGTCGTCGCCGATCCTGAACTAAACCCCCGATTTATCGAAGCTTGTCGCCAGGCTGGCCTGACCGTGTCGGTGCGGGATCTGAACATTGCGTTGCTCAATCTTCGCAAGTCGGGCGACCTGGGTAGCACGGTGAAGGTGCGGCGCACGGAATTTCGCGACCAGGAAGAGTATCGCCATGCCAGCGAAATCGCGGCGCGGCATATGGAGCTGAAGCACGGCGTCAGTTGGGACGTGATTGTCTCAACACCGGAGTTGGTCGCCGAGTTCGACGCTGAGGCCGCTTCGATCGCGCCCGGCTTCGATGCTTTGCGATACCGCTGGGCGGTTTTCAGCCTCAGAAAGCAGCGCAAGCTTGTTCCGGAACTTTTGGCGCGTGTTGTCTCGCCGGTAGCCGTGAGTATGGGCGCTATCTCGGCGCTCGACGTTGCGTCGATCGTAGCGGAGCAAGGCATCTACCTCTTTCATAGCCCTACGGCGACGCTTTATATCGGCGAAGCGGAGAATCTTCGCAAGCGAATAGCCAAGCACTTGGATCACTCGGATAACAAGGGCCTCGCGCGCTGGCTCTGGGATCAAGGCATCGAAGGCGCGCACTTGGAGTTGCGAATTTTGCCGCCGGACACTCCGACGCGCGTCCGCCGTGCTCTGGAGGCCGAGCTGATTCGATCGCGCCAGCCGTTGTTCAATATCAAATTGACTTGAACTTTATTTCAGGTTTTTGGCATGTCGATCGCTGAGGAGTCGCTCCGCATCACGGGGCTGTTTGAGGCCGAGCTCCTCGTGGAGCTCATGTTGCGACATTGGCATCATCCACTTGCCGACGATGCTGACTTTCGCATTGAACTGCTTGAGCTTGCGGCGGAAGCACTTCGGCTGGCGGTAGCGGGAAATGTGTTGATTCCTGAACTCCCTGCGGTGAAAATGAATCTCGTGGCCGCGGTCTGGTATGCGGAGCAATCACAGAGTTCCATCTCCGCAGTCGAAAGCGCCGCAGTCACTCCCGCCAGAGTCGCTTGGCTTGATGCCGTACGACGCTCACTCCCCTCCTGTTTCTGCGATCCCGAGTTCCTGCCGTGAACATGCTGGCTGTGCCCTCCTTTCACACTTACTTAGTCGCCTTGCTCGCCTGCACTGCCTGGCATGAACTTGGCTTGCTTGGTGTCGCGCAGGAACCGCAGCCGGACTTCGCCGCCGAGCTTGTTCGCGTGCCACCGCTGGCGCCAGCGGATGCTTTGGCGTCGTTCGAAGTTCAACCGCCGTTTCAGTTGGAGCTCGTCGCGACTGAGCCGCTTGTGAATGATCCGGTCGCAGTGGCCATCGACGACCGGTTGCGGATGTATGTCGTGGAGATGCGCGACTACTCCGAGGACCAGGAAGGGCATCTCGGGCAAGTGCGCTTGCTGGAGGACCAGAATGGCGACGGGAAATATGATGCCGCCACTGTGTTCGCCGACAAGATCTCCTGGCCCACGGCGGTCGCGTGTTGGAACGGAGGCGTGTTCATCGGCGCCGCGCCGGATATCTGGTATTGCCGCGACAACGATGGCGACGGGCGCGCGGACGAGCGGCGTGTCGTGTTCACCGGCTTCCGGCGGCACAATGTGCAGGGATTGCTCAACAGCTTTCATTGGGGACTCGACAATCGCATCCACGGGTCGTCGAGCTCCTGCGGTGGACTCATCGTCCGCCCCGATCAGCCTGACGCGCCGGGCGTGAATGTGAACGGCCGCGACTTCGCTTTCGACCCGCGCACGCTAGAACTTGAGGCCACGAGCGGCGGCGCGCAGCATGGCATGTCGTTCGACGATTGGGGTCGAAAATTCGTCAGTTCCAATAGCGATCACTTGCAGCAAGTCATGTTCGAGGAGCGCCGTATCGCGCGCAATCCGCTATTGGCCGCGCCCGGCCCGCGCGTGAGCATCGCGGCGGACGGTCCGCAGGCGGAGGTGTTTCGCCGCAGCCCGGTCGAGCGTTGGCGCGAATTGCGCACCGCGCTGCGCGTGGCCGGCAAAGTGCCAGGCCCGATCGAAGGCGGGGGCCGCGCCGCCGGCTACTTCACCGGCGCGACGGGCGTGACGATTTATCGGGGCGACGCCTGGCCCGAGGAATTTCACGGCTTAGCGATCATCGGCGACGTCGGCAGCAACATCGTGCATCGCAAGCGCCTCGAACGAAACGGACTGGAATACATTGGACGGCGCATGGACGAGGCGTCGGAATTCGTCGCGTCGACCGATATTTGGTTCCGACCCGCGCAGTTCGCCAATGCGCCGGACGGTTCGCTCTATATCCTGGACGTGTACCGCGAAGTCATCGAGCACCCGGACAGCTTGCCGCCAATCATCAAGCAGCATCTCGATTTGACGAGCGGCAACGATCGAGGGCGTATCTATCGGATTGTGCCGGAAGGCTTCAAGGAGCCGAAGGTTGTTCGGCCGAGTGACTTGGACACGCGGCAACTGACGGCGCTGTTAGAACACCCGAACGGCTGGCATCGCGACACGGCGGCGCGGCTGCTCTTCGCGCGTCAAGATTCGGCCGCGGTCCCGGAGTTGGAGCGACTCGCCGCGGAATCGTCGCTGCCGCTCGCTAGAATGCACGCGCTTTATGTATTGGCCGGATTGAATTCTTTGAGCGACGCACAATGGGCGAAATCGATTGCCGACCACGATCCACGCGTCGCGACGCACGCGGTGCGTTTGTGCGAGGGACGCCAGCTCTCGGAATCGCTCGTCATGGCGATTCGGACGGCACTGAAGCGTGGGGACTTGGACCTCGACTACGAAATCGCCTTCACGCTGGCGGAACTGCCGCTGGACACGCGCGTCGAACTGGCGAGCGAGCTGGCGATGCGCTACCCCGACGATCGCTGGCAGCAGCTCGCGCTCCAGAGTTCGCTATTGCAGGGCGCCGGGCAAGTGGCGGCGCGGTTGATTCAAAGCGCCTCAGCGCCGAACGCCACGTTTCCGACGGCGTTCGTGGAATCGCTCGCCGCGCAAGTCGCCAAGGCCGACGAGCCGGAGGAATTCGCGGCACTTGTAATGGCGTTTCGCAATGCGCCATCCGAGACACAATCAACGCTAGCGCCGGCGTTGGATCGATTCTGCGCCGCGACCGTGGCGCGCACCGGCCAGGCGAATCGCATCGAGGCCATTCCTGATGCGAGTTTGCGCGAGCTCATGTCGCAGAATCTCCAACAGGCGCTAACGACGGCCACCAATGCTCAAGCATCGCTTCCGCAACGCGCGACGGCGATGCGCATGCTGCGTTGGCTGCCGTGGGAAGCGCTGCACGAGTTGGTTGCCGAATCGCTTTCCGCTCGCTCGCCGCTAGAACTACAACTCGCGGGTTTGCATCTCGTCGCGGCGGTCGCTGATCCGGCCGCGGCAAACTTGCTGCTTGAGAACTGGCCTGGCTTCAGCCCCTCCGCCCGTTCCGCCGCGTTGGAAGCGATTTGTTCGCGGCCGACCTACATCGCCGTGTTACTGCAAGCAATCGAACAAGGCGATTTCTCCGTGCGCGAACTAGATGCGGCCCGTGTGAAAATGCTCACCGGTCATGCGGACGCTGAAATCAAAAGGAAAGCTCGGCGCATACTGGCCGACACCGCGCCGTCACCCCGCGCCGAGGTATTGAACACATACCAGTCGGCGTTGAGCCTGCAGGGCGACGTCGCGCGCGGCCGCACCGCGTTTCAGCGCGTTTGCGCGGCGTGCCATCGTTTGGAAAACGTGGGCCATGAACTGGGCCCGAGCCTTGCAGCGATGCGCTCGCGCGGTCCCGAGGCGATTCTCACGAATGTCCTTGATCCGAATCGTGAAGTGAATCCGCTGTTCGTGAGCTACGTCGTGAATACGACGGATGGCCGCGCGGTGACCGGCATCATGGCCGCCGAAACCGCCACGAGCATCACTCTGCGCCGCGGCGAAGGGGCCGAAGATACGATTCTCCGCGCGGAGATTGACGACATCGCCGGCACCGGCATGTCATTGATGCCCGAAGGTCTAGAGCAGCAACTCGAACCGCTAGCCCTGGCCGACGTGATTGCTTATGTGATGAGTGCGAAGTAACGATTGTTTTGTAAGGCGATCACTCGCTTGCCTTGCCCGCGAAGAGCCGCCGGTACTCGCGTTCGGCATACCGGTCGGTCATGCCGGCGAGATAATCGCAAACGGTGCGTTCCACGCCGTCGCTCGGCATGCGCTCCCGAAATCTCTCCGGCATCAGCTCAGGGCGCTGCACATAGCCGGCGAACATCGCGTGCAACGACGTTTGCGCTTCCTCGCGCAGTCGTAGCACGTCCGGATGGCGGTAGACGCGGTCAAAGAGGAATTGCTCCAGTTCCCGTTTGCGCTCCAGCAGCGGGCTGCTCGCGCGTACGATCGTCGGCGCCGTCTTGGCATCCTCGGCGCTGCGGATGCCGTGCGCGGCGATGCCTTGCTCGGCCTGTGCGACGAGGTCGCCGACTTGCCAATCGATCAGCGTGTGCAACAGCGCGCGCCGCAGCGTCTTGCCGCGTAGATTGCGGTAACTCTCGCGCAAT
>Ga0163153_10004326_pt1 | contig 17973 bp, 19 predicted proteins | sample OliLakLV19MP6IB1_FD_148629 | JGI IMG/M metagenome (GOLD analysis project Ga0163153, IMG submission 148629) | Freshwater microbial mat bacterial communities from Lake Vanda, McMurdo Dry Valleys, Antarctica - Oligotrophic Lake LV.19.MP6.IB-1 | ecosystem: Environmental > Aquatic > Freshwater >... | reverse complement strand
GATGCGCCGGCACGCGCAGAGCGACGGTCGGCCCGCCGGCCGTGGTAATCGACGGCACGATATCGGCCTTCGGCAGCACGAGCGTCAGCGGACCCGGCCAAAACCGTTCGGCCAGCCGGTCGGCGGCCGCCGGCCAGGTGGTCGCGAGTCGTCGCGCGTCGGCTGTGCTCGCCACATGGACGATCACCGGGTTGTTCGAGGGTCGCCCCTTGGCCTCAAAAATCTTCCGCACGCTCGCTTCGTCGAGCGCGTCGGCTCCGAGGCCGTACACGGTTTCGGTCGGGAAGGCGACGACACCGCCGGCCCGGAGCAGGGCCGCGGCCTTCGCGACCACGGCGGGCTCGGGCGATTGCGGATCGATCCGTTCAACAAGCGTTTCCATCCCTCGTGACGCCTTCCTCCAACTCCCATGCCGGTCTAGCTCTAACCTCTATCTCCAACGCCTGACTCTAACGTCTATCTTCACGCTCAAGCATGCGTCGATTGATTTGCAAGATTGAGCCTTCCAGTGTATCAACGAACAAGACCCCTGTTTCCGCCGCGAGACAAATCATGCGCCGCATCGCCCTGTTTGCCGTTCGATCCCGATACGCGTTAGCGAGCCTGGCTGCCGCCGGACTCGTCGCTACGACGATGTTGTTACCGGGCGCTGAGGCCCCGAAATCGGCGGCACCCAAAGCGGCGGCACCTCAGGCCGCAGCACCGGCGACCGCAGCACCGGCGACCGCAGCCGCCGTTCGGCCCGCCGCCCCCTCGAAACTCCAGCACCCCGACGACCGCGTCGCCCCCTGGCGGAAAAACGTCACGGTGAAGCTCGTCGGTCCGGCCGGCGAGCGGCACACTTCGCACGCCTATTACGTTTGCAATCCGGAAAGCCCCGATGGGCGGCGGGTGGTCTACTTCTCATCGACGGCCGCCCATGCCCACATCGGCGACGTCGTAATGCTCGACCGGACGACCGGCGAGGAGACGGTGCTGGCCACGGGGGTCAATGCGGAAGACGCCCACCGCGGCGCTTGCCAACAGTGGACGCTCGGCGGCAAGGCCGTGGCGTTTCACGACGTGCAGAACGGTCGCTGGAGCGTGTCGGTCGTCGATATCGAGACCCGCAAGCGGCGCGTCGTCGCCGAAGAACACCAGCTTGGTTTCGGCCAGGGGGACGACGAGTGGCTGCCGATCTACGGTTGTCACTGGAACCCGGGCCCTTATCGCGACCTGGAACTGGTCCACGCCGTCACGGGCGAGCGCCGCACGGTCCTCAAGGTTTCGGAAGTCGAAACCAGGTACGCCGACTGGGTGCAAAAGGAGTTCGCCGGCAAGCAGATCTCGATCTTTTTTCCGGTGATGAGTCCCGACAAGAAGCACGTGTTCTTCAAGATTGCGGCCGGCAACGGCGGCAATATCTACATGTCGAAGGGGGCCAGCCGGCGCCAGGGGATCGTCGCCTACGACATGACGGCCCAAAAGATCACCTGGATGCGCGAGAAGTGGGGCCATCCGGCCTGGCATCCCGACTCGCAGCAGATCATCGAGGTCGGAAACTTCCTCTTCAATTCGAGCGACGGCACGACGATCCGGATTCCGGAGTTGCCGACCTTGAACGGCACCCATCCGTCGGTCAGTCCCAACGGTAAAATTTACGTAACCGACGGCCAGACGACGTCGTTCGGCGGCGGGCTGGGTGAGTGGGGGATTTTAGTCGGCGACTTGCGTGGCAAGCACCACGTCCTCTTGCACCGCTTCCAGAACAACCGCGGCGCCAAGTCCTGGCGAGCCTCGCACCCGCACCCGGCATTCAGCGCCGACGGCAAGCGGATTTACTTCAACGTGAGCGCCGGCGATTGGACGCAGCTGCACGTAGCCGAGTTGGGCGACGAAGCGGTGGCCGGCAAGTAGGAAAATGCGAGAGACAGGAGTTAAACCCGCACTAGACGGACTTCCGGATTCGGAAGGTCCTTAGGTCCGGCCGGATACCGACCACTTTGCATGGCCGGGCAGCCGGCTACGTGGTATAATTGAAGAAATGAACTCCACCTTACTTGACCAATTGATTGAGCCCTTTGCGCAATGCCTGACCACCGATGCGGCACGGAAAGTCGCTGCGCTGCGGGCCGACGACGCCTTGCAACACCGTGTGGATGAGCTTGCCGACAAAGCCAATCGCGGTACGCTCTCCGACGACGAACGGGCGGATTACGACCGTTATCTTGCCGCGTTCCATTTCGTGACCGTGGTGCAGGCCAAGGCCCGCCGTATGCTTCACGATTAATGTCGTATGGACGCCGCCACTCGCCAGTTCGTACGCGGTCGGGCCGCTGAGCGGTGCGAGTATTGTCACCTGCCGCAGGCGGCCGCCCCCTTTCTCGGCTTTCACCTCGAGCACATCGAAGCCCAACAGCACGTGCTGGATGATTCGCCCGACAACTTGGCACTGGCGTGCCCCGACTGTAATCGCCACAAAGGGCCCAACCTGTCCACCCTAGACTCCCGCACGCGGCAACTGGTGCGGCTCTTTCACCCGCGACGTGACACCTGGGACGAGCATTTCGAGTTTCGCGGGGCACTCCTTGTCGGCCTGACCGACGTGGCGCGGCCACCGTGCGACTGCTCCAAATGAATACCGATGAGCGCGTCGAAATGCGGGCGGAACTTATGGCAGCGGGGGAGATTTAATCTGCCGTTATCGGTCCAGATGAAGCTAGTTGGCCGATGATGTTGTGGCGAGAAATAAGTGCAAGAGACGGGAATTGCATCATCAACCCGGCACGCTGACCGACGTAGGCGAGCGCAAGGCGATAGCGAAGCGCCGCGTAAGCCGCTATTGAGCAAGTGCGAGAGACAGGAATTGAACCTGCACACCTTTCGGTACTAGATCCTAAGTCTAGCGCGTCTGCCAGTTCCGCCACTCTCGCGTATGGGAACGAGGCTCCATTGTAGCCGAAGGTTCGCACTTCGAAAGTCGGTAAGCCCGGCCGGAAAGGCCGTAACTTTTAAAGTTCATCGGGCACCTCACCGCACTCGCGTTCGCTGCGCCTGGATCTTTTCGGCGACTTGCCGGGCGTACGCGTGGTTGGGCTGAATCGCAACCGCTTTTGCAATGGCGTCCTCGGCGGCAGCGAGGTCGCCTTTATCGAGGAATATCTCCGCCAGATTGGCCCACGAATCGGCCATGGGGGGCGTCAGTTCCGTCGCTTTGCGAAAAAAATCCTGCGCGTCGTCGCGTCGCCCCAACCGCCGCATCGTCAAACCGTAGTTGATCGGCCAGTGCGAATTCTTGGGATCCAATCGCATCATCGCGACGTAATACGTGGACGCCTCTTCATACCGCTTTTGGCCGAACAACAAATTTCCTAAGTCCGTCAATGCCGAGGGATAGTCGGGAGTCAACTCGATCGCTTTGCGGAACGCCCGCTCCGCGCCGGCGGAATCGCCCAAGAGATCCGACAGCTTGCCGTAGTTGTAGTGCAACAGCGGATCACCGGGCTTTAGCGCGATTGACCGTTCGTATTCCACGCGCGAAGCTTCAGCCTCTCGCCGTGCGCCGGCCGGGTCGGTATCGTGAATCTTGAGTGCCAGTTCGTAGTGCATCTGGGCCAGGTTCGCCCGCGGCCGCGCCAGTTGCGGGTTGAGCTCCGCCGTTTCCGTCCACAGCGCGATTGGGTCCGAATACAGAGCCGCACGCCGAACGGTCGCGACTGCCAGGATCGCCAACGCGAGCAAGGCGGGCGACCAGCGAACGATGCGGAAACTCTCACTTCCCGCAGCGACTTCGGCCGCGTGTCGCACCCCGGCTCCTTTCACAGCATCATTTCGGCCCAAGCGTCCGACCAGCGTGATCGCACCCGCAACCACCGCCGCAACGAGCGCCGCTAGCGGCAAATACATCCGCCGCTCGGCGCACCATTCGGTGACGATCGGAAAAAAACTCGACGTCGGCGCCAGAATCAGGAAGAACCAAGCCCCCAAAAACGCCCATCTCGTCCGATAACGCCAGAGTAGCCCCACGATGACGACCGCCACGCTGATGATCGCGCCGTACACCAGAGACTTGATGTAGAGCGCCTGCGGTAGTTCAGGATGGAGCAAGTCGCCGTGGTCGATGTTCTGCCGCGTCGGCCAGAACGCCAGGCGCACGTAATCGGCGATCGCCAGGGCCTCCCACTGCAAGTAAGTGAAAGTCGAGATGCCGTGTCCCCATCCGCTCGACTTGGTGCGCGGACCCGTGGCCGCCAGGATCGCAAGAATCAGCCAAGTGCCGGCCAACGCCGCGTAGAACGCTCGCCGCTCGCGCCAAGCCGTTCGCCAGTCGGGGAACAGGAACGCGCGGTCGAACAGGACGACCAACAGCGGCGCCACCACCATCACTTCCTTGCTCAACATGCCGCCGAGGCAGGTGAGCACGGCCGCGACTTTCCAAAATTCCGGAAACTCCGAACTGGTTACGCGGATGCTGCAGTAAAGCGTCGAGAGCAAAAAGAACGCCACGAACAGTTCGGTTCGTTGCGTGATATACGCCACGGCTTCCGTGCATAGCGGGTGCGCGGCCCACAGCAGGGTGATCGTCGCGGCCGCCGGCTCGCACAGCCGGTTCAATCGCGGCCCCACGCTCGGCAGTCGCAGCGTGTGCCGCAGCAACCCCCAGAGCACCAGCGCGTTGGCACCATGGAGGAAGATGTTAAAAATGCGGTAGCCACGAGGTGCGTCGCCGAACAGGCCATGGCAGACCATCATCGACCAGGTTGGAATCGGCCGGCCCGCCATCGGCGATTCTTTGGGAGCCCAAAACAGGCTCCAGGTGCCGAGTCGGCCGGTCGGCCGCGAGAAAAAGTCGTCCTGCATGAAGGGGCCTGCCAGGCTCGGCACGTAGCAGACGGCGACCAATACGACGATGGCGGCCGGGACGCACCACGACCAACGGCGGTCTGCCGGAACAACTTCGATGGCCACCTTCCGGCGACGATGATCTTGGGAGCGTGGAGGCCGCTTGGGCTTCATGGATGGAAAGCGGGGTTACAGAGGGGGGCGGCGGTCGAGAATCCATTCTTGCCGGGGTCGCCGCGGCTGAAAACCACAATCTTTCACGCCGGCTCGTAGTTTGCTCTAACCAGGGGCGGCCGGCGGCAGATGTCGAATGCCTAGTGGCGAGTGACGAATACCTCCAGCTTCGCCGGCGACCAATTCGACATTAGAACCTTTGTCATTCATTGGTCATTAGGCCTGTCGTCATTCGTCATTGATTTGGTCCCCTCGAGCCCCCCATGTCGGACTCCATCGTCGTCTTCCTGAATGCCGCGTCCGGAGCCGCCGGCAAGCAGGCGATTGCTGAAGAGCTGGCCGACGAGTTCGCCAAGTTCGGGGCCACGGTTGAGGTGGTCCTCGTCAAGCCGGGCTGCGACCTGTGCGAAGAGGTTCGCCGCGCCGTCAAAGAGGGGGCCCGAGTCGCGGTCGCCGCCGGGGGCGACGGCACGGTCAACGCCGTGGCCTCGGTCGTCGCCGGCACGGAGACGGCGCTCGGCGTGTTGCCCCTGGGAACGCTCAATCACTTTGCCAAGGACCTGGGAATTCCGCTCGATTTGGGCCAAGCGGTCGAAGCGATCGTCCGGGGCGTCCTGCGCCGGGTCGACGTCGGCGAGGTCAACGGCCGGATGTTCGTCAATAATTCCAGCGTCGGCGTTTATCCGACGATCGTCCGGAAGCGCGAGGCGCAGCAGCGGCTCGGTAAAAGCAAGTGGTCGGCCTTCGCGCACGCCATGCTTTCCGTCGTCGGTCGCTATCCGCTGTTTCGAGTCGGGCTGCTCATCGACGGGAAGGCTATCACGCGGAAGACGTCGCTCGTATTCGTCGGTAACAACGAGTACGAATTGCACGGCCTTCAAATCGGCAAGCGAACCAGGCTCGACGCCGGAATGCTCGCCGTTTATTTGCCGCACGGCGTCGGCCGCTGGAAGCTCGTGTGGTTCGCGCTGCGGGCCCTGTTCGGCCGCTTGCGCGAGGCGAAAGACTTCGATACTTTCCAAGTGGCCGAACTGTCGATCGTGGTCAAACGCACGAAAATCAGCGTGGCGACCGACGGCGAGGTCAATGTCCTGGAGTTGCCGCTCGAGTATAGAATCCGTCCCGGCGGACTGGCGGTCGTAGTGCCGGAGGCCGTCGAGTCGCCCCAGGCAAACCTGGCGACGGAAGCGGCGGCCCCGGCCGGCGTACTTTGACGGGCCATGCGGAAGATCGTTCACATCTCCGACATCCACTTCGGCCGGGTCGACCAGGCCACGGTCGAGCCGCTGGTGCGCGCCACCGTCGAAGTCGCGCCCGACCTGGTCGTGGTTTCAGGCGACCTCACGCAGCGGGGTCGGGCGTCGCAGTTCCGTGAAGCCCGGGCGTTTCTCGACGGGCTCCCCGGGCCGCAACTCGTCGTACCCGGAAACCACGACGTGCCGTTCTACGACGTCGTCTCCCGGTTCGCGATGCCGCTACGCAACTATCGGCGTTTCGTCACAAACGATTTGGAACCGGCGTTCGCCGACGCCGAAATCGTGGTGCAGGGGATCAATACCGCCCGGTCGCTGACGCTCAAGAACGGGCGGATCAATCGAGCCCAGGTTGAGCGGGTAAGCAAGCGCTTCGCGGCGGCGCCGGCCGGTTGCGTCAAAATCCTCGTTACGCATCACCCGCTCGACCTGCCGCGGAGCTTCGCCGCCGAGTTGCTGGCGGGAGGCGCGGCCGATGCCATGCCCGCGCTGGCGGCCGCGGGGGTCGACGTCTTACTGGCCGGGCACTACCACCTCGCCCACACGGGCGACACAAAGGCTCGGTATCCGATTCCCGGTTTTTCGGCTTTGGTCGTCCACGCCGGAACGACCACCTCGTCGCGGCTGCGGGACGAGCCGAACTCGTTTAACCTGCTCTCGATTGACGGCCGCCGGATCTCAGTCGACCGGTTTACTTGGCGACCGGCCGAAGGGGTGTTCGCCTCGTTGCTCTGCGAACGATTCGAGAAGACGGCCCAGGGCTGGGTCCACGAGTCGACCGAGCGGCCTGCCCACAAAGAGATTGTCGTCGATTCGACGGAAACGTAGTGCCGAGTCGTGCATCCGGACCGCGGAGGAAACTAGCAGCAGGTGAACGCGGATCGGTAATTCTGCTCATCTGCGTTTATCCGCGGTTAAATCCTCTTCTGTTCGCTCTCCGTGAATCCTTGGTGAATTACTACTTGCCGTTCCACACCCGGGCCACGCCGCCGACGGGCAGCGCCGTCGACGGTGCTTCGAGCGTGATCGATAACGCGGTGATTTTGCCCATGGGCTTGATGGCCGCGACCTTGCCCGCCAGTCGCGCTCCCGTAGGCTTGCGATCGACGCCTGCCGGGGCGACCGTGACGGGGCTGCCGGCCTTGAGCGGCTTCACGGCTTCGCCCCCCTCTTGAAAAATCGTCAGCTCGAGTTTCGTGCCGTCGAGCCCGTCGATGTAGCCGGGAGCCCCTTCTTCGGCCATCCGCAGAGCGTGTACGGCCTTCTGCTCGTTTTGAAAGGCGATGAGGCTCGGTTCGTCGAGGAACACTTCCCGGCAGATTCGCCGGTTTCCCTTGCCGGCGCCGTGAGTCTTCGTACGCAGCTTGTCGCCGATTTTGATGTCGGCGAATTTCGCCGGCTTGGCGTCTTTCCAATAGCGAGTTTCGGCCTCGGTCTCGAGCACGATGCCGGGCGTACGGATGTAGGACTTATCGATGTTCGCGTCGGTGACGGTGAGCGTTCCTCCGGCGGCGTCGATCGCATCGACGTGGTAGTACTCTTTGTGGCCGTTTAGGAAGTTCAGCTCATCTTGGATGTAGGTCAACCAAACCCACTCTCCGGCCCCATTTTCGTGCATGCGGAAGATGGCCCGCTCGCCGATCCGGTAGTCGTTGAGGTCGCCGAACGTGGCGTGGTGGAGTAGCTCGGCGTAGGGCATCGCGGTGAACTTCATCACCTCGTCGGTACCTTCATTGCGGAACGTACCGGTGCGCGTGGCCAGGTCGACGCTCAGGAGTTCCCCCCAGATCCGCCGCATGGCGTCGGTCGGCACGATCACTTTGCCCGGAGTGATTTTGAGCGGCGCCTTGGCGGGCTTGGCCGGCTCGGCGGCCCCAGCCGAAAACGGAACGCCGGCGAGGGAGGCGACGACCAACCAGACGAGGGCGCGAGCGGTTTTCATGAAAGCGGACTCTGCGGAGGAAGGAACCGATTGAGGCGAGAGCCGGACGGGACGAGCCGTGATTGTAATTGGCGGCCGGCGAAAATGCAGGGGCCCGCGCCGCGTAGGGCCGGTTCCACCGGCCGTGATTCGCATTCCCACGTCGGTGTTACATCATCAGGCCGGAAACCGTCGGTGGGCCTGTTTCAGAAACCGTTCGCACCGGTCGACGTAGCGGGCCCGGACCCGGCGGCAAACGCTCGCGTCGACTGCCGCCGCGGCCGGCAGGTGCGCACAAGGATCGAGGTTTTGCAGGTAGGCGTCCATCGCCGCCGGCGTGGCGAAGCTTTGGCCGTCGCGGTAGACGACGTTCCAGTCTTCCAGCGTCACGACGACGAGCACCAGCTTGCGATCGCTTGATACGTACAGCTCGAAGATATGCAGATACCGGCCGGGATCCTCCGGCGCGTCGGATCGGAACGTATCCCCTTGTCCGGCGTCGGCGACGATCTGCTCGAAGAGCCCCTCGAACGGTTCGCCGTTGGAACGCGGTATGGAATGGATGTGCATCGTGTTCGCCGGCTCGACCGTATCACGAATATTCCCGCAAAATAGGCCCGGTAGGACTCGAACCTACGACCAAGGGATTATGAGTCCCCTGCTCTAACCGACTGAGCTACGGGCCCGTACGCCTGAGTTTCCAGGGTTTCTGGCCGGTAAGCGCACTGGGCATACCATGCGCTGACACCCGCTTTGACACCCGAACCCCTGGAAACTGAAATGGCGACCATCAATCGTACCCAAAACAGCCCCGCCCGGAAGGGCATCAGACAGGCCGACAAGCCGTATCCTGAGTTCCCCCTGACTCGGCATCCGACCGGCCGTTGGTGCAAGAAGTTCCGGGGCAAGACGCATTATTTCGGGCCGATCGGCGACCCGAACGGGGCGCTCAAGAAGTACCTGGCGCAAGTCGACCGACTCAAGGCCGGGCTGCCCCCGCTGGCGGACCTGACAGTTCCTACGCTTCGCCTGCTCTGCAATGCGTTCTTGACGGAGAAGCAGCGCGCCGTCGAATGCGGCGACCTTTCCCGCTACTCGTTTGATCAATACAAGGCCGATTGCGCCAAGGTGCTGGAAGCGCTCGGCAAGGAAATTACCCTTGCTGAATTGACGCCTGACCACTTCGGAACGCTACGGGCCGCACTACACCGGGGCGTGGGCGTGGGGACGGCCCGCAATCGGATCGTCCGCGCGCGGGTGCTGTTCAAGTTCGCTTTCGACTCCGGCCTGGCTGAACACCCGCTGCGGTACTCTGTCGCACTCAAGCGCCCGTCGCAACGGTCCCTGCGGCTCGCCCGTGCTGACCGCGGGCTGCGGATGATGGAAGCCGCAGAGATTCGCGCCCTGCTGGCTGAAGCATCGCCAATGATGAAAGCGGCGATCATGCTGGGGGTTAACTGCGGATTCGGAAACAGTGACGTGGCCAGACTGTCGGAACGGAACCTGGACCTGCCGGGCGCCTGGGTTGCGCTCGCTCGCCGAAAGACCGGAATCATGAGGCGCGCCGCCATGTGGCCGGAAACGATCGAAGCCATTCGGGCCGCGATACTGGTTCGCCCGAAACCGAAAGACCCGGCCGATGGCGGCCTGGCTTTTCTATCGCGGTTTGGGGCACCGCTGCTGCGGGAGACGAAAGGCAAGACCGGGAGCACGGTCCGGGTCGATGCGATCTCCCAAGAGTTCGCGAAGCTGCTCAAGTCCCTGAGCATCACCCGGAGCGGCGCGTTCTACCTGCTGCGGCACACGTTCCAGACGATCGGCGAAGAGACCGGCGACTATGCGGCAGTTCGCGCAGTGATGGGGCATGCCGACAACGCGGCCGATATGTCGGCCCACTATCGGGCCCGAATCACGGACGACCGGCTGCGGGCCGTTGCGGAGCACGTTCGCGGCTGGCTGCTGGCGAAGTAGGAGGTTTTGCGTTTTCTGTTTTTTCGTTGAAATCGGCTCGGCCTGTAAAATTCAGGGCTGAACCTTTCCGAGACTGGAGCGCATCGCATGGTCATTGCCGATACGCATGGCGAACTTATTCGCCTGCTGGACATCCCCGACGTTCTACGGCGGCCGATCCCAAAGAGCACCCTCTATGCTTGGGTGAACCGCGGAGTTCAGGGGTATCAGCTCAAGGCCACCAGGATCGGCGGACGTCGGTTTATCCGCATCGCCGACCTGGAAGCATTCCTGTCGGCGATCAATGACGGGACCGGCGGGCAGGTAGCCGCCGCATGATTGCCGAGTCGACGTACTCAGTCGCCGACATTGCCCATCGCTGGGGCTGTCAGGACAAGCACGTGCTGCGCCTGATCGCATCAGGCGAGCTGCACGCCGTGAACGTGGCACTACGCCCCGATGGAAAGCGGCCACGATGGCGGATCGGCTCGGCCGCCCTGGACGACTTTGAACAGCGCAGGGCGAACGGCCCCCAAGAGAAACAACCAAAGATGCCGCGGCGAAAACGCCTGGCTTCCGAGGTAATCGAGTTCTTTTAGCTCGACTCCGAGGCGTCACACGTGTGACGAGCGGCGTGAAATAAAAAACCCCGGACTGCGCTGGCTGCATAGTCCGGGGTCGATGAACTGAAGTACGTGCATTGTATCAGAAAACACCCTTGCTCCCAAGTACCCTTGTGACCTTGCCGAAGATTATTCTTCGCCAGTTGGAACAAGGCGACTTGCCGAGTGTGTCGCCTGTCACCTTGTGCGGGGTGCCAAGCCTAACGAGCTTGCGCTGGCGAGCGCGATGGATCGCGACGGATGAGCGGCTCACAACCGCCGAGATGATCGGCCGCATGAAAAAACCGGGCAACGCTATGCCAGCGACCCGGCCGGTGACGTAAGCGGTCAGATCATCCGCCAAGGCTACTAGTAGGCTCTATACCGGGCCGAACGAGATGCCTTTCCTTGCTTCAGAGAGTCAGGCGTTCGCACGTGAACAGCGATCGCTAGTTGCAGGCCGACGGAGTAGATCACGGGGCGAGGGCTATCCCGCAACGCCATTCACAGGCGACCCCGGAGCAGATCACCGGATAAGGCAGTGGTGCGCAATCAACGAAAAAGGAGAGAGCATAATGAGGAAATTCGAGCGTCGACTTTTGGAGCGGTTCGCCATCCGCGTTCACGATGAAATGGGTAAAACTGCCCTGAAGTCAGACGATAAGTTAAACCTGGCTGCTGCCGCCGCCACCAGCCTGGATTTCGCCATCGTCAATCGGTTCGTCACGGCGGAAGACGTGGAGGCGGCCCTGCTGTCGAGCTGGCCGAGCGGATTCGTTCAGCTCCAGCGTCGAGTCTTGCAACGCTACCGCGACCGCAAGGCCGTCGAGCTGGGCCGCGAGCCGACCCTCAGCGAGCTGGCGGACCTGTTTAATGATCAGCTCGACGGAGAGCTATGCGTCCACGGCATCAGGCCGCACCAGCGAGACGAGTAAAGCCGCCGCATCGAACACACCCGGACAACCGACCATGCATCGATACCGAACAGCCCGAGAGCGGACCTACGATGAAGGGTACGCCTGCGGAAAGCACTGGGCGACCAGCTACGCCTACCCGCAGGAACTTGGGAGGCTCGTCACGCTCTGGGAGTCGCTCGGCGGCCGGACGTTTGCGGAGCACTTCGAGGAGACCGACGGAGTGAGCGGGTATCGCGCCTGCGAACTATTCGTTCACGTCGTCAAGCCGCACCATTCGGGCGAGCGACTCAATGACGGCTCTGGCGAGTCGTTCATCGCGGCGTTCTGGCGGGTTGTCGCCGGGGAGAACAACGCGCGGGTGTGGCTGCCGGACTTCGTCGCGGCCGTCGCCGACGGGGCGATTGCGGCCTTCGCCGAACAGCAGGCCGCGTAGGCGTCACACGTGTGACGCTAGGTTGTGGGAATAGGGGCAACCGCAATAAGATGTCACCTCCTGACAACGGAGGTGACAATGAAACCTGACGTATCGTTCCTGCCGACATATCCCCTGCGAATCGTCGTGTGGGCGGACGAAGACGCGACAAAGTCCGGGCGGGTATGGAATCGCATGGAAGGCGTCCAAGTCAACGGTAACCTCTGTCTCGCCGTTTTCACGGACGAAGACCTTGCGGACAGATTCTGCGCATCCAAAGGCGTTCCAGCGAATCGACAATACATTGTCGTGGCCTCTCCGCAGGAGCTAGTGCGGTGGCTCGTTCAGGCCAAGTCGTATGGCTTTGTCGGCGTTTGCGTTGACTGCACGGGCACTGGTAAGAAGGGGCTTTGGGCGACGATCGAAACGCTTTTGAAAGTGCATTCGTGACACGCGACGCCTTGCCACCCGACCCGGAACCCGCCGGAGCGCGGGCGAGCACCTAAGCGGCAGCACCGCCGCAGCTTGCGTATCGGCCACTAGGTCGAAAACCGGTCGCGAACCGGACAAGTGTAAAGGGTGAATATCGGCGAGAATCGGCCGCTCGCCGGGCCGAAGCAGAACGAATTGCATCGACAAAAAGTGTAACGAGTCGTTTTTAATTCAGACTTTACAGTCAGTCGCCCGACCAGTAGGATGGAAGCAACGTCACCCTTCCGGAGAATCCTGCTATGTCGGCCGAAAAACACGTCGCTATTTACGTCCGGGTTTCGAGCAAGCAGCAAGACGTTGCTTCCCAGCTACCGGACCTGGAGCGATGGGCCGCGGCGCAGGGCTTACCGGTCTCCTGGTATCGCGACGTGTTCACAGGCAAGACGATGGATCGGCCGGGCTGGCGTAAGCTGGAGAAAGCCATCCAGGGAGGCAAGGTGTCGGCCGTCGTCGTCTGGCGGCTCGACCGGTTGGGCCGAACGGCCAAGGGACTGGTTTCTCTGTTCGATGATCTCTGCGAGCGGAAGATCAAGCTGGTTTCGATTCGCGATGGGCTCGACCTGTCGACTCCGGCCGGGCGGCTCATGGCCAACGTCCTAGCGTCCGTAGCGTCCTACGAGACAGAGATTCGGGCAGAACGCGTTCTTGCTGGGCAAGCCGTCGCGCGGGCCGCAGGGAAGACGTGGGGTGGCTCCAAAGCGGGCCGACGGCTGACGGTCACTGTCGAGCAGGAGAAGACCGTCAAGCGTATGCGGGCCGAGAGCGAATCAGTCGTCGCGATGTCGCGGGCGACCGGCTTATCGCGGCCGACCGTCTATCGAATCCTGGAGACCGTCTAGCGGCAAGGCGTCACACGTGTGACGCCGCATTCGTCGGCATGCTTCGCCAAGGCCCCCGGCTTCGCTACAATGCGGCCCCACGGAATTCCGTCTACCGTTAGCTTTGGGGCCGCAGATGCAAGCCAGCACTAGCTTGGACTATTGGCAGTGCATGATTTTTAGCGATTCGACCATCAAGAAGCTGTGGACCTTGCTCGATGAGCGGATAGGTCAGGTAAGCGCCAGCGCCTCCTGCTCCGACAAAACCACTCGCACGTTCACTAAGGCAAAGGATTTAATCGACTACGAAAATTCGGCATCTAAGCGAATCCAAAGTGTCGACATCAAAGCCAGATCGTCGATTGATAAGCGCGCCAGCATCAACATTGGCAGTAGTTTTTTTGCTTCTGTGTCGGTTTCAATAGAAGCTGATGAACAGGTGGTTTCGCGCCTCCGCGCCGATATCGACGAGATTCTTGAAGGGGCCAAAGCTTGGTATGCGTACGCATCTTGGATTCGGCTAGATGCGCTGGTTTGGATTGTGGGGACGCTTTCGTCTGCCGTGGTTCTAGTAGCGGGTGTCAGCCGAAGCGACTCGCCAGCGTCCTTTGGGCGGGCATTCGGATTCGCAGCGATAGGGGTTTCGATGGGAGTCGGTCTGATTGTCACGGCACTTTGGCTTGAGAAAATTAAAGGCCGCATGTTTCCCGCCGTGACGTTCGCAATCGGGCAGGGGGCCGAGCGCCATCGGACTTTCGAGAATCTTCGATGGGTGGTCATTGTTGGCGGGACGCTCTCTGTCGTAACGTCAATTGCAATCGCGCTTTTCTTCGGCGGCTGAACGCAAAAAAACAGGCCGCCCTTTGCGGGGGCGGCCTTGGTTGATTGGATTTCTCGTCTGCGGGCGGCTTGCTAGGCCGCCTGAAGCTGCCGGTCGTCGCTCACGACCAGGCCCCCGACGATCGTATCGCCGCTCTTAAGCGGACCCTCCACGACGACGGCCCAGCACCCGGCATCGCCTGTCGCGACGGCGCTACAGTTGAACCCCGCTGAGAACGCCTTGGCGGCCCCGCGGGTGTCGAACGCATCCAGAACGTCGACTGCGACGCCCCACTGGGGAACCGACCAGGGCTTACGGTCAGCGGAAGCTATCTCCCCCAGAACCTGGACGACCTGGAAGCGACCGACGGGGCGAGCGAGCGAGACCGAGGAATTCATGGGAGTGAACCTTTCAAGGCTAATTGGCCGGGCCGTGCGGAAGTCGCGAGGCCATCGGCGGACGAGATCATATCAGGACCATCTAAAACCACGAAATTGATTTTTAATAGATTATCTGTCAATTTATATGGCGAATTAGCGCGGTCGAAATCCGGCTATTCCTGGTCGAGCGCCTGCGAATTGTTCACCGTGAAAACGCACCCGCCGTAAGGTCAGGGTGTTCGATGGCAAAGGCGTGAACAAGTCGCGCATTCATGACTGGCGTTGTGGGCGGCTCCTTGCGAGCGACGGCCGACGCCGGAAACGAATCGCGGCTTGCCACGTTTCACGCCATCGAACCGCCAAGCCATCGGACGTTCCAAAAACGAAACGTCCAAGAGACTGAGAACATGACTGCTGCAAAATTCAATTGGCCGAGCAATCGCTCTACGCCAACCTTGTCCGCCGTCGGATTTGAAAACTACCTACAAGACGTCCAGCGCAACGGCCCCGATGCTGCCCTTCGGAACCTGATCGGCGGTGCGGTAGGCGGTTCGGTCGGCGGTGTAATCGACCGGAGCAAGCTCGCGTTTCCCGAAATCCATGACGACGGGAGCGACAATTCCCAGCGCGTCTTCGCCAAGAACGGCAAGCACGCAATCCTATCGGACGACGCGCTTTGCGAATGGATGCGGCTAGCCTTGACGGTGCGGCCGGAATCAGCCGCGGCCCTGGCTCGAAACTCCTACGCAAAGCGAACCTTGAGTTCGACCGGGAGCCAAGGCGGATTCTTGATTCCGTCGCAGTTGATTCCTGAGCTGGTTGTTGATGCCCCCAAGGGCTCGACGCTGTTCAAGCACGTCCGAAAAATCCCCGTTACCACGAGTAGCGGCCATATGCCGCGCGCGGCAACGAATGCGGTAGTGAGCTGGGGACAGGAGAACGTCGCAATCGGAACCGGAGATCCGTCTTTTGGAAAGACCGACTTCACAATCAACCGGATGAACGTCTTTTGCGAAATCTCGAAAGAAGCCGCAAACGACTCGACTCCGGAACTCGTCGAAGCCGTTGGCCGAATGTTCCAGGACGCGATGCTGCTTGAGCGCGACCGGGTTATTGCAATCGGGTCAGGTTCTGGCCGTCCGCTCGGCATCTACAGCGCGTCCGGGATCACCGACGTGAACGTCACGTCGCTGACCTACGCGAACCTGGTCGACCTGAAGAATGCAATCGACCAGCGATACTGGAGCGAACCGTCTTTCGTCTGGCATTTTAACCAGAACGTTCTCGGCGCCATCATGAAGCTGGTCGACTCAACCGGGCAGCCGCTGGTTCGCGAATCGGCGATTCGTTCGGAGCCGCCGACGATCCTGGGGGTTCCGTACGTCGTAGAGAACAGCTTTCCGGATTGCTTTATTGGCATCGGAGCGCTTCGTTATTACGTCTGGTTTCATCGCGAGGGGCCGTTGCTGGAAGTCTCGGACCAGGGCGACGCATTCAAGCAGTATCAAGTCTGGATGCGGGTCGTGGAAAGAATCGACGGCAGACCCGTTCTCCCGCCAACGGTGCCGTTGGCGCGGAGTCGCATACTGTCCGGCGTGAGCTAGTGAACAAGGGTGCGGCCTCCACAATGGGCCGCGCGGGACGGCCGTGCGATTTTTCCGGTCCTGGATCGCACGGCCGAACTGGCGTCACACGTGTGACACACGAGCGGGGCTCCCAAACACCCTGCTAGTCCGAACTTCACACGTGTGACGCGCCTTTTTTTCTTTCGAGGGATGAGCGATGGGAACGCCTGACGGAAACAGCCTGGCTCCACTGCACGGGGTGCGTAGCTTCCTAGTGATAGGCAAGCTGCCGGTCGGCACTCATTACCTGGCCCGCATCCTGAAAAAGTTCGCCCGCGCGCTGGAGACCGAAGTCACAGCCCGCAGGGAACCCACCCTATACGACGGCGCACTAATCCAGACGGCCGTTCGGCATGAAGCAGTTTGCCAGCTCTGGCTCCGTTATCTCCGGCGGGAAGCCGATAGCCTGACCGTCGACCAGAAGCTGGCTGTCTGCAAGTCGATCAGCAGCGAGACAGACGCGCGAGATCGGACCCTCAAGGCGCTCGGCCTAGATGCCCGCAACGCCCCGCCGCAATCTATTTACGCCGAAACTGAGAAGCTGTCGGCCGATGCCTGACCTACGCGCCCTACTCACGTCGCCTGAAGCATTCCGGGCGGCCCTGCTTGTCGATACCGATAGTGGGCCGAAGCCGCTAGGGGCCGTCCTGGACCCTTGGCAGCGAAGCGACTTCGCGGCCCTGGACCCTGCCTGGATGGCCGTCGCCAGACGCGGGCCGACCGAGGGAGTGAAACTCCGGGGCTACCTGGAGCGGCCCCGCGGCCACAGCAAAACAAACGATTTAGCAGTTGCGGTTTGCTGGGCTCTGTTTGCGTCGTCGCGGCAGGTGACCCTCGTTGCTGCGGCGGCAGACCACGACCAGGCGAGGCTGCTGCGCGATGCCATCGCCAAGCTGGTGCGGCTCAATCCATGGCTCGCCGAGTACCTAGACGTTCAATCGGACCGCATCGTCAACCGTCACACCGAATCGCGCCTAGAAATTCTGTCGGCAGACGCCGAATCGTCTTACGGCCTGACGCCGGATGCAGTCATTGTTGACGAGCTGACACACTGGGGCGACCGGGGCGAGTCGTTCTGGACTTCGCTTTTTTCAGCGTCTGCCAAGCGCGCGAGCTGCCTGCTTGTTTGCATCAGCAACGCCGGAACCGGTCAGGGCACGTCTTGGCAGTGGCGTGTTCGCGAAGCGGCACGCACGGATGAAGGGTGGTATTTTTCACGGCTCGACGGCCCGGTTGCATCATGGATTAGCCAAAAGCACTTGGCCGAGCAGCGCCGCATGCTGCCGTCCGTGGCGTTTGATCGTCTATGGCTCAATTCCTGGACGAGCGGTCAGGGCGACGCCATCGACGAAACAGACTTGCTGGCCGCGGTTCGGTGCGATCGGCCGACCGGGCGGGAATCAGGTTTAACTTACGTCGCAGGTTTAGACCTTGGATTGAAGCGCGACACGTCGGCACTGGTCGTCGTCGGATGCGAACCAGGTGGCGAGCGTTTCAAGCTGGCTCACGTTCAAAGCTGGCGACCGAAACCGGGCGAAGCCGTCAGCATCGAGGCCATCGAGCAAGCGGTAATCGAACAGCATCAGCGATGGCAGGTAGCGTCACTGTCGTTCGACCCCTGGCAGGCGGCCTACTTGGCCGAGCGGCTGCGCGCTCGCGGCCTTCCGACTGTCGAAACGCCGTTCACGCCGAAGAACCTCCAGGCGATGGCGAGCGGCATCGTCGAATCGTTTCGAGACCGAACGATTGAGCTATTTGAACACCCGGACCTACTGCGCGACCTACGAG